>PVBE011697048.1_pt1 | contig 276794 bp, 243 predicted proteins | sample 1631181 | NCBI WGS metagenome assembly PVBE01 (sample SAMN08397723, study PRJNA350692) | Marine metagenome, whole genome shotgun sequencing project. | isolation source: water | place: Pacific Ocean | collected 2012-04 | reverse complement strand
TACGGGTCGCCCCCGTCGAGAGCCTCGGCCACCGCGTAGATCTCCTCATCCTCCACATCGACCAGCAGCACCCCGTAGGGAGCAAAAGCCAGGGAGTACTCCAAGAGCTGCCGCCGAGTGGGCGGGTAGGCAGGGTCCGGGGCGAGCTCGCCCGTCTTGACCTCAGCCACGAATCGGTCTTCGTCTCGCTCCACCAGTAGATCCGCGCGCAGCTCAACCTCCTCCAGCTCTCCGTCCACCTCTATCCACCACAGGCACCGCACCTGCTCCTCCAGGATGGTGTACCCGTGCCGCTCCAGCAGCTCAACCGCAGCCTCCTCCCCCGCACCCGCACGACCTGCGCGGGCAATAGCTCTCCGCCGACCCTCCCCGGCAGACCACCACCATCCCAGCGCCAGCGAGGTGGCGAGGAGCACAAGGAGCAGGACCAGCCAGAGGAGCAGACTCACGCTCGGTCCTTAGCCGGCCTGGCCCCCGTCGGCGTAATCGGCAACTCTTTACCGATTATCGGTTGACGGTTGCATTTTATGGCTTCATCTTTCGTTGCACGGTGCTCCACAGGACGCCGTGCCACCACCAACAGGAGCCACCATGAACACACTCAAGAACTCATCCATTCTCCCGGTCTTCATTATGCTCTCCGCCACCGTGGCGTGCGGGGAGACCACCAAGGATCCGCCCCTGGACGATGCGGACGCCGACACCGACACCGACACCGACACCGACGCCAACTGCGCGGAGACGGACCTGCTCTGGGGAGGCTCCGTGCGGGACACCACCGGGAACTGCACGAGCTGTGCCTCACCGGTCAACATCTTCGGCACGGTGACCAACACCTGCGAGACCGGCTGGGTCGAGTTCGTGACTCCCGACGGCTGCCTCACTCGAGAGGTGGTCGTCGAGATCTTCAACGGCGGCGAGGTGCACCGCTCCAGCCCCGGCTGCGACGAGGTGGAGACGACCTGGCGCGTCCAGTCGGGCGATACGAAGCAGGAGCTGGCGGCGGAGTCCGTCAGCCTCAGCGCCGGGACCTACAACCTGACCATCACCTTCAACGACTCCCGTCCGAACCACGCCGGAAAGGTGTTCGACATCCAGTAAGGCGGACAAGCTCCGCCCCTTGACGAAAGCGGCAGGATATTGGGACCGTCCTCCCGTCCGGGCACAACGAGTGTCCGCATCTCTCCACTTGCAAGACCGGCGAGGCACCCTTTGAGCACGGCCGTCAGCACCCCGGACGTCGATCTTCTCCGTCCGTATGTCGCGGAGTACTTCACGAACCCGAGCCAGGACCTGCTCCGTCGGCTGAGCTTGGAGCACACCCCCGCGGTGTCGACCACCGCTTCGGGCAACCTGGTGAAGGTCGCGCGCAACAAGGCCCGCCAGGCGAAGCGGACCTTCATCATCGGCCAGCCCCGCGACGCCGCGCGCTACAGCCACCCGGTGATCCCGACCCGGGACGCAGATGCGCTCATCGATGCCCAGCGCGCCTACATAGAGGACAAGGGTCAGCTCATCGAGGTGCAGGGCTGGGTAGGTGTCGGCCCGCGAGCGGTCGCCGTGCAGTGGCTCTACACCACAGCCGGCGCCAACATCGCCGGCATGCAGTCGATCCTGGCCTTCCCGCGGGCCGAGGTCGAGGGCGAAGAGGCCGCCGCAGATCCGGACGGCTTCGACCCGACCTTCCGCATCGTCTACACCCCGGACTTCCGTCCAGAGGGTGTCGACGGCGCCCAGATCATCCTCGTCGACCTCTCGATCTACACGACCTTCATCATGGGCCCGGACTACTTCGGCGAGTCCAAGAAGGCCGCGCTGCGCATGTTGAACCACAAGGTCTACCGCGAGGGCGGTCTGACGCTCCATGCGGGCGCCAAGGCCGTCGCGGTGGGCGGTCGTCGGGTCTCGATGACCATCATGGGGCTCTCCGGCACGGGCAAGACCACGACCACCTTCTCCAAGCAGGGCGAGGTCACGCAGCCGATCCAGGACGACATGGTCAGCCTCTGGCCGGGTGGCGAGATCTCCGTGACAGAGAACGGCTGCTTCGCCAAGACCTTCGGGCTGACGGAACAGAGCGAGCCGGTCATCTACAGGGGCACGGTCAGCCCAGAGGCCTGGCTCGAGAACGTCTACACCGACTCCGACGGCTGCTTCGACTTCTTCAAGGGCGTCCTCTCCGCTGCGGAGGTGGCCCGCCTCCGGGACGTGCTCGTCGCCACCGGCGCGGACCCCGAGAGGGTCTCGGCCTACGCCTCGGGCGCGGTGAGCTTCGAGCAGATCAGCGACGACGGCATCCCTCCTGACGGCTGGGACTTCGTGAAGTGGACCGAAAACGGCAGGAGCATCATCCCGATGAGCTCCGTCGAGGACGCCGCGGACCTCCACGACATCGACACCGTCGAGTACATGGGCATCCTCAACCGGGACGAGGGCGCCGACGCCTGCACGCCCGGCATCGTGAAGTTCGACGATCCCAGGCAGGCCGCGGGCTTCTTCATGCTCGGCGAGACCACCAAGACCTCGGCCGCCGGCAAGGAGCGAGGCAAGACCCGCAGCCCCTTCACCCATCCCTTCTTCCCCCTCGCGCACGGCCTCCAGGCTCGCAGGTTCTCAGAGCTCGCCGCCACCATGGATGGAGTCGGTCTGTGGATGATGAACACCGGCTACGTCGCTGGCGACGCGCGGAGCGTTGGACTCGGCGAGGGCTTCAAGGTCAAGATCCGCCACTCCTCCGCGATGCTGGAGGCGCTCCTCACCGGCAGCGTCGTATGGAAGAAGGACCCGGACTTCGGCTACCTCGTCGTCGACACCGAGCACCCGGACAACGGGCCGCTGCTCGAGAAGGTCCCGGCGGCCATCCTCGAACCTCACCGTCATTACCAGGCCACGGGCCGAATGGACGTCTATCGGGCCTGGGTCTCGACGATGAAGGACAAGCGCGCCGAGTTCCTGCGCGGCTACGAGGTCGACGAGGCCATCATCCGGGCCACCTGCGGCTGAGCGCCTATTCGCCACCACCCGAGTAGATGTAGACGGCACCTGGCCCCTTGTCGTTGGTCGAGGTGTCGAACTCGAAGGCCGGGGAGCCGATGGCGATGTCGAGCACGCCGTCACCGGTGAGGTCGTCGCCGCCATGCACGGTCCAGCCAAAGAGGCTGCCGGGGTGCTCGCAGCCGTCGGTTTCGCAGGAGGAGAAGGGCTCGACCTCACCCTGGAGGATCCCGAAGGCGTCATCTTCGAGGACGTAGGAGCCGGATACGGGGCCGAAGACCAGGTAGACGGTTCCCGGACCGGGATCCTCGACGAAGGGCTCGTTCAGCCCGAAGACGAGGTCGACGCTGCCGTCCTCGTCGAGGTCCCCGGCAAAGTCGGCCGCGATCCGTCTGCTGTCTGGGTTCGCGGACTCGAAGGTCGCCCCCTCGGACGGAGCCGATGATCAGGTCCGTGATTCCGTCTCCGGTGATTTCCGCGAACGACGTTGCTGAACCGGCAGCACCGCCTCTGGGCCCTTCCAGAAGGGCGTCGGTAGAGTCCGCGCTGTGCCAGCCATCGACGGGCCCGTTGTATACGGCGACCGTCCCTCCAAGTTGGGTTCCAGCGTAGAAGGGCTCCCCGATGATCAGATCTGGAACGCCATCTCCTGAGATGTCACCGGACGCGAACGACATCAGGTACCGCTCTGTCGCTTGCATGTTGAAGGACGCCCCGGCCGTGCTCGTGTCGCTACCTCCAGAAAACGGACCATGGAGGAGCTTGACCTCCGTCCCGCTGCTCTCGCTCCACAACACGAGGTCGGAGAAGCCGTCCTGGTCGAAGTCCGTGCCGCCGTGCATGAAGTACCTGGCGTCGGAGCCGCAGCAGGCGATGGATGTGTCCTCGCCGAGATCACGGCCGCCGGCTCGCCTGAGACGACACCGCCGAAGTACTGGCAGTCCGTGTCGATCTCTTCGTCGCAGTCGTTGTCGATCCCGTCGTCGCAGTCGTCGGGGTATGGCGAGCCGTCACCGTCGAGGTCTAGCAGGTCCTCTCCATCACAGTCCTGGTCGATGCCGTCGTAGGGCAACTCCTCCGCCCCCGGGTACACGGTCTCCTCTGTGTCGTCGCAGTCGGTGTCGTCCGCGACGTGGTCGTCGGGGGCGAAGCACGCCTCCGTGGGATCCCCTGCCCCGAAGCCGTCTCCATCAGCGTCGGCATACCAGTCTGTGGCGTCCGCGGTCTCTTCATCGACCTCTCCGTCGCAGTCGTCGTCCTTGCCGTTGCACGACTCCTCGGCGTCGGGGTGGATGGTGGCGTCGGAGTCGTCACAGTCTCCGGAGACCCCGACGTGGCCTGCCGGGGCCTCGCAGGACAGCGCGGCCTCGTCGCAGTCCTCTCCGGAGCGCCACCCGTCACCATCGCCGTCCACGGTGCGGCATGCCAGCCAGAGCAGGATCATTCGCCGTCCCGCTCGAACCGGAAGGTCCTCGGCCCGTCCTCGACGAGCAGTTCGTGGTCTTCCATGTGGAGGAGGTAGCGCCGGTCACCGGCTTCGACGGACAGGGAGTCGCAGTCCGGCGTCATCGGCGTGAGTATGGCCGGCTCCGCGTGGCGCCGCGTTCAGGTCGGTATCCAAATCCGACCTCGCTCACGGCCAGCGATGCCTCGAACTCCGGCGGGGGTAGCTCCTTGCCCTTGTGGCTGGCGCCGGTCTGGCGCCAGGAGCCATGAGACCAGGCGCAGGGGTCGGTGCCGCAGGCCAGCAGGAGGAGTGCTGCGGCGGTCATCGGGCGTCGAAGGTGTCGGTGTGGACGCAGGGGCTCGGCAGCGAGCCGCACATGGTCGCGGTGGCGTCCGAGTCCGCCGGGCTCGTCCACTCGGTGTCGATCGACCTCTCGATGTACGGGTACGGGAAGTCGATGAAGGAGAGACCCTGGTAGACCGCGGGGCTGTCGAAGGTCGCGCCTTCGCAGTTGACGAACGTGACCGTCGGGGTCACCTCGAGCCCGGCCAGGTCGCTCGTCCTCGCAGCCCATGAGGAACGTCCCGGTCGAGAGCAGGGAGGCGACCGACTCGGACGGCGAGCCGGATGCTGCGTCGGGCACGTAGAGGTGCCAGTTCGAGTCGACAACGAGGCCGCCGCTTTGGCAGTCACCCGGCTCGTGCTGGCGCGGGATCCTCGGCGTCTCCTGAGCGCGCGCAACCCCGCAAGATCGATGCCACGATCGAGATCGCCAGCAACCTACCAATTCGGCCCCACATGGTGCCCTCCCAAGAGTGTGTCCAACCCGACGGTCGCTCTGGGGGAGGCGAGGATCAAGAGGAATCGACTGGCGATCCGCCTCCGGGGTGTGGGCCGCCACCCAGCTTCAGCGCATCCTGCGGCTGATTCAGTCCGGCATGCCGACGACCGTGCGCACGCCGTCGCGGGCCACCCAGACCTTCTGGTTCGCGTCGACGTCAGCGTGACGCGTCACGGTGCCGTCCGGCCAGATGACGTCGAGGCGATCGACGGTCTCGTGTTCACCCAGGCCGAAGTGGGCCTCGTTGGGCCCGCCGTACCCCAGCGAGGTCCCCCCGGCGACGATCCAGCGGATCTGTGACTCGCCGTCGACCACCACGCGGACCTTCGCGCCGATGGCGTGGGTGTTGGGCGCCGGGTGGGCGAGGCGGACCCTCAGCCAGTTGTCTGTCCCGCAGCGGGAGAGGTGGAGCGTCGCTGGCTCGTAGGCCATGCGCTTGACGATGTCCAGGTAGCCGTCATCGTTCAGGTCGACGGGCGCGAAGCCCCGCCCGGCCCCGAGCTGGTCCGAGAAAGCCCAGTCGTCGGCGACGAGCTCGAAGACGCCGTCGTCGTTCTGCAGCCAGAGCCCGTCCGGCTGCTCTTCGGGGTTCTCGGGGTGCTCCCGTCGCGCTCCCCGGATGGACTCGCCGAACATGACGACGAGGTCGAGGTCCGTGTCGTTGTCCAGGTCCACCAACTCGGCGCCCCAGGCGACGATGCGGTCGTCCTCCTTCGGCAGGGTCAGGCCGCGGACCGCGGTCGTGTCGTACCAGGACATCGGCCCCGCCGACTCGAGGAGCCACAGGCGTCCCCAGTCGGTGACGAGCATGTCGATGTACTCGTCCCCGTTGAGATCCCCGATGCCAAGGCCCATCCCGTCCATGTCCAGGAAGGCGGAGGATTCGCCGCTGATGTCCTCGAAGAGCAGCTCCCCGTCCTCGATGCGGTTCTCGAGCAGGCGGTTGCCGTACATGATGTGGCCGAAGGCGTTCACCGAGTAGAGATCGGGGTCGAGGTCCGCGTCGAGGTCCAGCCAGGCCGTGAGGAAGGTGTAGCTGACGCTGGCCTCGCGGGACAGGATGTCCTCGCGCAGCTCGAAGCTGCCGTCGCCGAGGTTCTCGTAGACCTGGTTCGGAGGCCCGTCGTCGGGAGGATCGTAGAACTCCTCGTCGGCGGTGGAGGTCTCGTTCGACACGACGAGGTCCAGGTCTCCGTCGAGGTCCATGTCGCCCCACGCGCTGCCCTTCGAAGCGTAGACCAGCTCTTCGAACACGCTGGTCCTCGTGGCATCGGTGAACCAGCCCCCGTCGTTGCGGTACAGACGGTTCTTCAAGCCCACCGCCTGCGCAAAGACGTCTATGTCCCCGTCACCGTCGTAGTCCGCGGCGCTCCCTCCCCACAGGTTGTGTTCGTTGCGATCCGGCAGGATCTCGTCACTCAGATCGCTCATCGACCCGTCGTCCTTGAGCCTGAAGACCCACGAGGCCGACTTGTTCGTGAGGAAGATCTCGTAGCGCCCGTCCCCGGTGATGTCCGCGACGACGAGGCCCGGAGAGTCGCGCCGTTCTCCGCTGTCGTAGGGCTGGTCGTTCCACGTGTCGCCAAGGTCTGGAGCGTAGAGCGGCCCCTCGGTCTCGCGCAGGGAGGGGTCTTCGCAGGTGATCTGTTCCCCGAGGATCAGGTCCCCGTCCACGAGGATCTCGCCAGCGTTGTCACCGGCCTCCGCGCCGGGTCTCGGCGTCGGTCCGCTGCAGGCCAGGAGCCAGATCACCCGAGCTCGATGAAGGGAGAGGACATGCACCGAGTGTAGTCTCCCGCCCTGATGTTCGGCCCTCTTCCGAAGTGGAGGCACAGGCCTCCGCTCGACGGCCTGCGGGCAGTCGCCGCGCTCGTGGTCCTGCTCTTCCACGCCGGCATGCAGTCTCTGTCAGGGGGCTACATCGGGGTCGACGTCTTCTTCGTGTTGTCCGGCTTCCTGATCACCTCGATCCTGCTGCGGGAGCTGGGCAAAGGTGGCATCGGCTTCCTCGGCTTCTATGCTCGCCGAGCCAGGCGGCTGCTACCCGCTGCGCTGGTGGTGCTGCTGGCCACGCTGGTGGCCTATCGGCTGCTGCCCACGACCACCCCGCTGGACTTCCTGCGGGTCAGGCCGGGAGCCATCGCCGCGGCGCTCTACGGCTCGAACTGGTGGTTCCTGGCAGAGGCGCAGGACTACTTCGCCCGGGACCACGGCGTCTCGCCCTTCCTCCACTACTGGTCGCTCTCCGTGGAGGAGCAGTTCTACCTGGTCTGGCCTGTGTTGCTCACGGCGCTGGGGGCCGTCGCTCGCCGCAGCACCAAGGCGGCCTTCGCGGTGGTAGTCGCCCTCACCGTCGCCAGCCTGGCGGTGAGCCACGCCGTCGTTGTGGAGAGCCCGATGCAGTCCTACTTCGGGACCCACGCGCGGGCCTGGCAGCCGCTCGCGGGCGCGGCGGTCGCGCTGGGGCTGGCGATCTGGCCCGCTCCCCGATCGGGCGTCGCGAGGGTGCTCGGTGTGCTGGGCCTCTCTGGCCTGGTCGCCGCTTCCCTGGACGTCGTCCCGCTCTCCGAGGCGCTGCATCGCGGCGAGCTCGCCGTCGGCTCCATGGTGCTGCTGCTGTTGGGGCTCGAGGGTGCGCCAGGCAGCTCCGTCGCCCGGTTGCTGTCACTCCGTCCAGCCCGGGTCCTCGGGAACTGGTCCTACGCCATCTACCTCTGGCACTGGCCGGTGGTGGTGCTGCTCGACCACGAGGACCTCCTCCCTCCCTCGGGTCTCGTGCGCGTCGCCGTGCTCTGCGTGGTCACCGTGCTCCTGAGCGCGCTCAGCTACGAGCTGGTCGAACAGCCCGTGCGCCGCATCTCCCTCCAGGGCCGGCGCGGGCTCTTCGTAGGTGGGGCGCTGGTCACCGCGCTGGTGGCCGCCGGTGCGGCGATCGTGGTGCTGCCGGTCGATGACGACACCCGGGCTCTCGCCGCCCGGCTGGAGGAGCTCCCCGTTCGTGTAGGCGGCCGGCTCGTCGGCACCGGTCCGCACGTCGTGCTCGTCGGGGACAGCCACATGCGGCTGTGGCAGCCCGCCTTCGAGGCCTTGGCGATGGAAAACGGCTGGTCGCTGTCGATGCGGTCTCACGACGCCTGCCCCTGGCCTGACCTCGTCTGGCTCGATCGCCACGACCGCGAGCGGGTCTGCGACTACGCCCTCGAGGAGGCCGACCTCGTCGTCCTCGCCAGCCGCTCCGTGATCGGGCGGCCGGTGGCGACCTCGCAGGGGCCTCTCGTCGCTGGGGACGCCGGTTGGCTCGACGAGGTCGTCGCCGGGAGCCGTCGCGCCGTCGAGGGCTACCTCGAGATCGCAGAGGCCGTGGTCATCCTGGAGCGCTTGCCGGAGATGGAGGTGGAGCCCGGGCGCTGTCTCTCCAGCGGTGAGTCGGACTGCTCCACCCCCGCGGTCGAGCAGCCAGGGGACGCGGAGCTGGACGCGGCATGGAGGGCGCTCGCGGCAGAGGACTCGCGGGTCCACTCCATAGACTTCGACGAGCTGATCTGCCCGGGTGGTGTCTGTCCGGCCGAGGTCCAGGGGGTGGTCACTCGCAAGGACACCCACCACCTGACAGCCGACTACGCGAGGCTCCTCGCGCCCGAGCTCGCCGCCCGCCTTCCCGAGGGCTACGCGCTCCGGTAGGCTCCGACATGCGCATCCTCTACGGCGTCGTCGGCGAAGGCATGGGCCATGCGACCCGCTCGCGAGTCCAGCTGGAGCACCTGCTGAGCCAGGGCCATGAAGTGAGGGTGGTGGTCTCGGGGCGCGCCCACGACTTCCTGACCTCTCGCTTCGCCGAGCGCGAGGGCATCTCCATCCAGGAGATCGCTGGTCTCCACATGATCTACGAGGACAACGAGGTCGAGCGTCGGCGCTCGCTGCGGTCCAATCTCTCTGGCGCGCCGGAGGGCTATCGCCAGAACTACACGGTCTATCGGCGACTGCTCGGCGACTGGATGCCGACGGCCATCGTCAGCGACTTCGAGTCCTGGGCCTGGTACTTCGGGCGGCGTCAGAAGATCCCCGTGATCAGTGTCGACAACATGCAGGTCATCAACCGCTGCGAGCACGACGGCTTCGTCACGAGGAGCCGCTGCAGTGACTTCCGCGTCGCCCGGCTGGCCGTGAAGGCGAAGCTCCCACGGTGTTTCCACTACCTCGTCTCGAGCTTCTTCTTTCCGCCGGTCCGGAAGAAGTACACGACCCTGGTCACTCCGATCCTGCGGCCGGAGATCCTGGAGGCCCGGCGGGAGCCTGGCGAGCATGTCCTCGTGTACCAGACGGCGGCCTCCAACACGAAGCTGGTGCCGGTGCTCCAGAAGCTGCCGTTGTCCTTTCGGGTCTACGGCATGAACCGCGACGAGGACCTCGGCAACGTCACCCTCCGCAGCTTCTCCGAGACCGGCTTCGTGGACGACCTTCGCACCGCCCGGGCTGTGATCGCCGGCGGCGGCTACTCGCTGATGGGCGAGGCCGTCCACCTCCACGTGCCGATGCTCAGCGTGCCCATCGTCGGCCAGTACGAGCAGGAGCTCAACGCCCGCTACCTCCAGAGCCTGGGCTACGGGCGCTTCACCTCCGAGCTCACCGACGGCGTCGTGCGTGACTTCCTGGCCGGGCTCGAGGCCCACGATGAGGCCCTGAAGCGGTACCTGCCGCAGGACAACTCGATGCTGTTCTCCCTCATGGACGAGTGCCTCCACCGCATCGACATGGGCGAGAAACGGCCGGTCACGCTCGATGCGCCCTCGATGGGGGACCTGCGCGGCTAGGAGCACCAATCAGGTTTTCTCCCGTCGCATGCTCGGCGGTCTCCGCGCCTGCCGGCCTGCCTCCTCGGTCGATTGCCTCGGCAGGCTCCCTCGTCGGCACCGGGCGCCTGGGGCGCCCTGGCCAGCAGCCACGCAGCCTGCGCTTCGCCTGCTCGGTCCGACTACCTGATTGGTGCTCTAGGGCCGGTGGATCGCCTGGTACTGCTCGGTGGTCATCGAGCGTCCCACGGCGTCGATGCCGGCGTCGGACCAGAACAAGAAGTGCACCGCGACAGGGAGGCTGAGCAACAGGGCGATCTCGGCTGCGGTGAGGAGTCGGTCGCGCCAGGATGAGTAGGGAGACAGCATGAGGGGACTGAGTCCTCTCGAGGCGCCCGGTTCGTCAGGGCCTTGTCAGGGCACGCAGTCCAGGGCGAGGTCTCCCTCGCTCAGCTGTGAGTACAGGCCCTCCTGCGTCGCGTCCGAGTCCGCCCTGCCTCCGTGGAGGTAGACGAAGCCCTCGTCGCTCGTCGCCACCGAGTACCACTCGCGCGCCTTCGCCAGGGACGCGACCTCAGCGAAGGCCTCGCCAGGGGCCGCCGAGAGGACGCCGAGGCCGTCGGCGTCTGCGCCTGGGAAGACGTAGACGTAGTCCCCGTCGGACTCGACGTTCAGCCACAGACCCATGAACGTCCCGAAGTCGATCTGTGTCCAGTTCCCGAGCGAGCCCCTCGACTCCACGGGTGCCCGGTAGCCTCGCGTGATCCAGTCGCTGTCGGAGCCCGAGCGCCAGGAGCCGACTACGACGAGCTCATCGGCGGCGAAGGCCGCGCCGACGTAGCCGCCGTCGAGATCCTCTGGGAAGTCCGAGCTCTGCTGCCAGCCCTCGGGCAGGTTGTCCTGGTCCAGCTCGGTGAAGTACACGCGCTGTCGCGTGATGCTGTAGAGGACATCCTCGCGGTGCCGGATCACGTTCGCGTAGCCGGGGCTGTCCGTCATGGTCCAGCCTTGGGGCTCGCCGTCTGTGAGCAGGGCGGTCCAGGCGTTCTCTCCGTTGATCGCGTACAGACGATCGCGGCCGGCGTGGAAGCGTGTCTCCTCGCCCGAGTCGAGCTGCGGGCCCTCTCGCCAGCGCCCGACCCGTCCGTCGTCCAGGATCGGAGCCCAGTAGGTGCTGCCGTCCTCGTCTCCGCCGCCGACGTAGATGGCGCCCTCCCAGACCCGCGCGTGGTGGGTCTGGAGGTAGACCGGCAGCGAAGAGGTGTCCCCCCAGGTCGCGACGGTGGAGATGAGCTCGACGCTGTCCTGCCACGAGCCCTTCAGGCGGTCGCGCTCGAAGTCCAGCCCGAGCACGTGGCTGCCGTCGTCGACGTCGCTGCACCACGTCGCCAGGACCAGGGCGTCCCGGGTGTCGAGCAGCCTCTCGAGGACCTCGTTGGCGATCTCGGGCAGATCCGCGATGTCCTTCGCCTTCCAGCTGCCGTGGGTCGCGACGTCCTCGTGGTCCGTGCCGACACCGACAGCCATCACCGCGAGCTCGCCCCGGGCGGCCTGCACCGACTCCAGCGAGGTGTCGTCCACCGGATCGCCCCCGTCGCTCAAGAGCACGATGACGCTGCGCTCGAGCGGCTCACCCGTGAGCAGCTGGTCCTCCACCTCCGCGAAGGCGTCCACGAGCGCGGCGTTTCGGTTGGTGGGCCCCGAAGCCGCCGTGAGCGCGTCGATCGCATCGCGCATCTTGTCGGTGTCCGTGGTCTCCGGGCGCAGCACCTCGACGTCCTCGTCGAAGCCGATCATCGTGAAGGTCTGGTGCTCGTCGAGGTTCTCTGCGATCTTCGTCGCGAAGCTCTGGATCTCGGCGAGGTCGCCGGAGTCCTCGAGGGCGAGGTCCACCAGGAGGACGACGGACTGGGTCCCGTCGAGCTCTTCGAAGCCGCGGTAGCGGGGCAGCACCTCGGAGCCGTCGATGGTGGTCGTCAGCTCGTCTCCGGACCACGCCACGCCGCGTCCTCGCGCGTCGACGAGCTCGACGAGGATGTGGGCGCGGTTGGGGGCCGATGCCCCGGCCCACAGCCCCTTCGCGGAGACGGGGCCCTTGTAGTCGGCGTTGCAGGCGAGCAGCAAGAGGAGCATGCACGCATTATGAGCGCGAGATGCTTATCCTCGCTCTGTTGGCCTGCAAGAAGGACCCCGAGTCCCTGCTGTTCCCGGAGGGCTTCCTCTTCGGGACCGCCACCGCCGGCTTCCAGGTCGAGGCGGGCTGCCCGACCATCGCGCCAGAGGACTGCGAGGACCGCAGCTCCGACTGGTACCAGTGGGTCACGGACGAGGAGCTCGTCGCCGACGGGACGACCTTCAACTCCGGGGACCCCATGACCTGGGCCCCGGGGCACTACGAGCTCTACGAGGACGACTTCGAGCGCGCGGCCGAGTTCGGCGGCGCCTTCCGGTTCAGCTTCGAGTGGTCCCGGCTCTTCCCCGACGCAGCTGCAGAGGACGCCGCGACCGTCGAGGAGCTGGCGGAGCTCGTCGATCCGACGGCGCTTGCCTGGTACCACGACTACCTCGACGCCATGAGCGCCCAGGGGCTGACGCCGGTGGCGACGGTGAACCACTACACGCTGCCGCTGTGGGTCCACGACGGCAAGGTCTGTCGGGACGACCCCACGGGCTGCGAGGCCAGCGGGTGGGTCGACGGGGACCGCATGATCCCGCTGATCACGCTCTTCTCCCAGTACCTCGGGCGGGAGTTCGGCGATGACATCCAGCTCTGGCTCACGCTCAACGAGCCGCTTGCCGTCATCGTCAGCGGCTACCTCTTCCCGAGCGAGGACCGCACGAATCCCCCGGGCGTCTCCGACCCGGAGCTCGCCCTGGCGGTTGCCTGGAACATGGCTCGGGCTCACGCCGCGATGGCAGAGGCCATCCGCGCAGAGGACGCTGACGCAGAGGTCGGCGTCGTCGTGAACCTCGGCGTCGCCTACCCGGAAGACGACACCGACGTCGACGATGTCCGCGCAGCCGAGCACCTCGACTACGTCTACAACCAGGCCATCCTCGAGATGTTCCTGGAGGGCAGGCTGGACAGCAACCTCGACGGCCTGGTCGACGAAGAGGACAGCAGCATCGCCGGCAAGACCGACTGGCTCGGTCTGAACTACTACTTCGCCTTCGAGGTCGGCGGCTTCCCTCGCTCGATCTACTCGGCCTACCCGTACATGGACTTCTTCCCGAAGACACTCGACTCGGATCCGGCCTACTTCGGCGAGGCCATCGACATGACCGCCGAGTGGGGTCTGCCCATCTACATCACCGAGAACGGCGTAGCAGACCCGACCGCAGACGACGCCGTGGCCTACCTCGACCCGGCACTGCGCACAGTCTGCGAGAAGGCCGTCGAGCACGACGTTCGCGGATACATGTACTGGTCCCTCATCGACAACTACGAGTGGAACCACGGCATGGGCATGCGCTTTGGTCTGTACGAAGTCGACACGGACACGAAGGCGCGCACCCTCCGGCCCATCGGAGAGAGGTACGCAGAGATCGTGTCGGATCACGGCTTCGTCGGAGAGTAGCTCTCAGCGCTGGGGCATCACCAGCGGCCAGTCGAGGTCGTAGTAGTCGTAGCCCTCTCGCAGTGTCTGGAGCACGGCCTGGGACTCGTCGGAGTGCATCGTGCGGGTCTCGACGGCGTTCTCGATCTCCTCTGTGGTCGGCAGGACCTCGGCCGGGTTGGTCCCGTTCTTCCGCGCCGCTCGGTCGAGGACATCGGCGGTGCGCATGAAGAAGTCACGCATCTCGGCGCGGACGTCGACGTCGTCCTCTGCCTTCGACTGCTCCTCGAGGGGGTCGATGCCGGCGACCTCGGCGGGCTCGTCGACGATGAAGACGAGCATCACCCCCAGCATGCCGAGATTCAGCAGTGTCAGCCCGCCGACGGCGACCAGCGCTCGGTTCAGGCGCTTCAGAGCCTGGTGGATGTCGACCGGCGAGTCGCTCATCGTGGGAGGGTAACCGTGGCATGCCGTGTTCGTGGTTGCTATGCGCAGTACCGCTGCCTGGAGTCGTGAATGCTGCTCGCCTTGACCTCGCTGTCCCTGGCGCAGGACTGCAATGTCCGAGCGCTCGAGAAGGAGCTCGAAGAGGTGAGCCCTTCCAACGTCCCAGCCGCCTTCGACGAGCTCGCTGCTTGCGACGCTGTCGCCGCGAAGGCAGCGGCTTCCGTCGCCTTCGAGCGGGTGCTGTCCGGAGAGGGCGGAAACCAGCTCGTGATCTCGGCGGTCAAGGTCCAGGCCTGGGACGAGCCGCGGACCTGGATCACCGGCCTGCAGTCCGACGAGCGCAGCCGCACCATCGCTGCCCTCGGCGCTGCCTGCGGCAAGCACGAAGAGGTCGCGAGTTTCCTCGTCTACACGCAGACCAAGCTGGGCGACGGCTTCTGGACGAACCGCTGGTACCGCAGCCTCGCGGAGTGCCGGCAGCCCGCTGTGCAGGAGATGCTCTACAACGAGGTCTCCAGCGGCCAGAAGGACCGCACCCGGTACTTCGGGGTGCTCGAGGTCTACAGCCGCAACCTCGGTGCCGGTGCGATCCCGCTGCTGAGCGAGCAGCTGGCGACGATCACGGACGAAGAGGAGCTCACCTACATCGTCAACGCCTTCGCGGACGCTGCCCACGTCGGCGCGCTCGAGGGTCAGGACCCCGAGGCGACGAAGCTGGCGGTCGAGGCCATCGTCGCCGCGGCCCCCGACCTGCCGCCGCGGGCTGTGGAGCAAGGCCGCACCACCTTGCGCAGCCTCGGGGACGAGGACGCCGCGAACAAGCTGGTCGCGATCCGGTACCAGGACGTGATGCGGGACGACGGGCTCCACTGGGGCCTCGTGGCCGTCGAGACGGGCACCTGCAAGAAGGACACGCGGGTGAACATCCACACGGGCAAGGTCATCGAGGCCGGAACGATGTGGCCGGATCAGGTCGCCGCGGTCATCGAAGAGGCCACCAGCGCCGCCTGGAGTTGGCCGCTGGCGAAGAAGTGCGAGGTCCAGACCCAGATCATCATCTCCGCCGAGCCGATGGACGCCGCCGGGATGAATGCCTGGACCAAGGAGCAGGTGCACGACGCGACCCGGGCCGCCACGTCCACGGCCTCCAAGATCGCCACAGTTCCGGAAGAGAGTCCGGTCTCCCTCTGATCCTTGTGTCGTGGTCCACTCGGGTGGATCTCGTGATTCCAGGGACTTGAACCCGTGGCACGGCCTTTGCTTCACCAGAGGCCATGCACCGACACGCCTTCATCGCCACAGCCATCGCCTCAACCCTCTTGTTCGCCTGCTCGCAGCCTTTCTGGGACGTCGAGGAGAGCGCCGATCTCGGCACCTTCGAGGCCGCGGGCGACGACATCGTCGATGTCCGCCTGAGCTTCCAGGGCGACTCCCGCGCAGAGGAGATGGAAGGTCACGTCGTCATCAGCGAGCTCGCCTACGACCTCGACGACGACGTCGTCCTCACCGTGTGGGCGCGGGACCCGGGGGACTCGGTGCTCGACGGCAACCTGGCGACGGTCGACATCGTGCTTCCGGTCGCCAACAACGCCGACACCCGCCTGAACTTCAGCCCGGAGTGCTTCGAGACCAGCTGCGACCATGACGTCGAGATCCGCTTCCAGCTGGATCGCGAGCTCGAAGATGGTGAGTTCGTCGAGCTCGACCTCGCCGCATTCGCCAGGGCGGAAGGTGACTATCCCGATGGCAGCGTGGTCGAGGACCACCAGGCCGCCCTCAGCTTCTCGATCGTGGAGTAGACGGAGCCTCTGTGACGAGATCGAGACCCTGGAGTCGATCACCCAGGAGTGAGCAGTAGCTCCCGCAGGGCACGTCCGGCTGGAGACAGGCGGTCGAGCCCCGGGTGGCAGAGGACGAGCTTGCGCTTCAGGGGTGTGCGCGCCTCTGGGACCTCGACCAGGGTCCCGAGCGCCAGGTCGTTCTCGACCGCGGCCCTGGACAGCAGGGACAGCCCGATGCCAGCTCGCACGTGGCCCTTCACCGAGGCGATGCTGGCCAGCTCGGCGACCACCTCGACCTCGGGAAAGTGCTGGTCCTGCAGTTTCCGCATCGAGGCCCCGTGGGTGAAGGCGACGAAGGGCGCCCCCGGTCCGGGTTCCAGGTCGCTGTCGGCTGCCCTGACGATGATGAGCTCGTCCTCGCACCAGAGCTCACCGTCGCCCTCTGCGATGCCGAGGTCGACGCGGCCCGCGCGCAGCTCCTCTCGCACCAGCGGCGTCATGGTCTCGCGCAGGCGCACCCGCACGTCGGGGTAGCGCTTGCGAAAGGCCGCCAAGAGCGGCGGCAGCATGTAGGTGCAGGCGGTAGCCCCGCCGCCGAGGCGGACCTCTCCCGCGTCGAGGCCCTCGACCTCCATCACGGCGCGGCGACCGGCCTCGACCGCGGACAGCGCAGCCTGTGCGTGGGGGATGAGGGCCCGGCCGCTGGCGGTCGGCCTGGCGCCGCGGGGCAGGCGATGCAGGAGCCGCCCGCCCATGGACTCCTCCAGTCGCTTGATCGACGCCGAGAGCGAAGGCTGCGCGAGGTGGGCGTGGCGCGCTGCCCTGGTGAAGGTGCCGTGCTCGACCACGAGGAGGAAGTGCCGTAGCTCGTCATGCATAGACAAATACTATCGAACCCACAGAAACAATCCATTGGAGTTATCTCTCCTGGCGGGCGACCTTGGCAACATGGTCGTGCTCCTTGCTCTCCTCGGTGTCTTCGCGGGTGCCCTCACCACCGTCGCCGGAATGGGCGGCGGCTTCGTGATGGTCGTGGTGCTCTCGCTCTTCATGTCGCCGGTGGAGGCCCTGGCGATCACCGCGCCTGCGCTGTTGTTGGCGAACGCACACAGGGCCTGGATGTACCGAGCGGAGATCGCCTGGAGGGAGATCAAGCCGCTCATCCTTGGCGCCTTCCCCTTCGCGGTGCTCGGGAGCTTCATCGCGACCGCCTTGCCGGACGCAGTCATCCGCTTGTCGATGGCGGCCATGGCGGCGATGGCGGTCGCGCGGGTGGTCTTCGAGCTGACCTGGGCCCCGAGCCGCGTTTGGAACGGCCCCGCGGGCGCGCTGACAGGCTTCGTGTCGGCCACTACCGGCGGCGGTGGCACGGTGATGGGGCCCTTCCTCCTGGCTCGGGGGCTCTCCGGCACTCGCTACGTCGTGACCGGCGCCTGCACCGCTGGCGCGATCCACATCGCCCGCATCGGCAGCTACACCGCCGCCGGCGCCGGGGTCGACCTCATCGTAAAGGGCGTCCTGCTGGCGTCGATGCTCTTCATCGGCAACCTGCTCGGGGACCGCGTCCGCCGACACCTCGGTGAGAGCGGTCAGCACCGCGTCCAGCTCGGTGTGATGCTCGCTTGCGTGGGGCTGGCCCTGGTGGGGTGACGACAGTGGTTGCCCGCCCCGTACCTAGAACGCGCAGCTGTACAGGTAGCTGATCTCCTCGCGCGTCACGCCCCCGGGCGAGACCACCACCACCTCGAGGTGGGTCCCCTCGAAGGAGTGCACCCACCCGCCGAAGACCGTGCGGTCGCGGACGCGCCAGGCCGCCACGTATTGCGGCACGTGGCGGGGGTGCTCGAGGTCGAGGGGCTCTGTTTCGAAGCCGTCCATCAGGGTGGTCGAGACGTCGAAGTCCGCCACCACCACCTCGTCGAGGAGGAGCTCGGCCGTGTACTCACCGGTCTTCATCAGGACCAGCTCGTGGCCTCCCGCCTTCCAGCTGCGATGGCGCTCCCCGACGTGGGCCTCCAGCTCCAAGGCCGAGGCGTCCGTTCCGGGCTCGACCAGCCAGGTGAGACCTGGACGAATCGGGGCCCCGAACAGCGGCGACAAGGTCAGCGCGGTCCCCTCGCAGCCGTAGCGGCCCTCCTCTGAAGGGCGGACCTCGAGCACCCCGCCGTCGAGGGAGACGATGGGCTCGTAGGCGGGCAAGGCGCCCCCGAGCACCACGACCGGTGATGAAGCCACGACGTCGAACCAGCCCCCCGACACGATGCCCAGCCAGCCTGGCAGGCCGGCGAGGTCGGGCTCCGGCCAGATCACGCCGAGGCGCTCGGCGTCGAGCACCGGGAGATCCTCGTCGAAGTCACCGGAGGCGATGACCTCGTCCCCAGAGGCCACCAGCCAGTCCGTGGGTCCGTGGAAGAGCCCGTTGATGCCCTCGATGTCCTCGTCTACGGATGCCGCGTAGAGCACGATGGGCACCTCGACGTCGTCTGGGTGGGGACGAGTGATGATGAGCCTGGGCCGCTCCACGTCGAAGCGCTGACCGTCGACGAGCACACCGGTCTCGTCGATGGTGATCTCCAGCTCCTCCAGCCACGCCGCCAGCGCCGGACTGGACATCGGGGAGCCGTAGTGGACCTCTGCCACGGGTGTATCGGAGCTCCAGTCGAGGCCGACCCGCTCCACCCCCCGCTTCCGCATGAAGTGCTCGTACATGGCGTCCGCGTAGGCGAGGTCCGCGGGTGCGACGAACACGCTCCCAGGACCCAGCCGCTCGAAGGCGGCGTTGATCGGACCCCGGAAGCCCGCCGGGTAGGTCGGCTCGGCTCCCCACTCGGCGAAGATCGTGGCGAGGTCCTCTGCGGCACTAGCCAGGTCGACCTCGCCCTCCCGGCGCAGCCCGTCGAGGTAGGTGACGACCTCGCCGACCCAGTAGAAGCCTCGCCCGATCTCGTAGCCCAGGGCCTCGCGCCCTGCCTGGACACCGTAGGCGTCGAGGGCGTAGAGCACCGTCAGCGCTCGCACGCCTGTCTCGTTCACGACGATCTGCCAGTCGCCATAGGCCTGGTCCCGCATGTGCGTCCGGACATGCCCGAAGACGCTCTCGCCTGCGGACTCCAGCACCTCTGACCGGGACTCCAGCGCCGGGTTCACGTAGGCGTGGCCGAGCTCGTGAACCAGCAGGTACTGCAGCCCCCTGCCGCTCGAGCCTGGACCCAAGACCGGTGAGAACTGCACGTCGCCGTCGATCTCCGCGCTGACGCCGTAGTTGTTGGGGCCCACCAACAAGCCGGGGATCACCGTGTAGGAGGCGCCCTCGGCCGGGCCGAAGAAGCCATCGAGCCAGCTCACGACCTGGTCGCCGCCGGCCTCGCGGAAGTGGGCCTCCACCTCCGAGCGGTGGTCCGCGTGGTCCTCGTAGAAGGTTGCAAACTCGCTGTCGGCGGCGAAGTCCCTGAGATGACGCAGGAACTTCTCTGCGTCGCGGGCCGTCCAGCGGTCGTCGAGGCGAGCCGGGTGGGGGTCCAGCGGCACCGCCGGTCGCAGGAGGGGATCGAGGTGGACCGCCAGGTCGACCGGGGCGTTGTAGGCGATGCCTCGCCGGATCCGGAGCCGCCTGGCTGCCTTCACTGCGCTGTGCCGCTCGTAGGGGGCGAAGTGGTCGTCGACGGCCCGGGCGTAGTCGTCGTCGGCGATGTTGTACTCGTGGGCCCCGCTGAGCCTGAAGACGATCGAGACGAGCTCGACGCGGGGGTCCACCCGGACCTCCAGATCCGCTGCCGAGGCGAGGGAGATGATCCAGATCATGAAATGGCCCGAGCCAGGGTCAGGACGAGGTCCACGGCCTCGGCGAGGCCCCTCCGCAGCTTGCCTTCGCAGACGAGCCGGACGCGATCATCGTAGAGCGCGCTGCCGGGGTGGCCGTGGACCACGGGCAGGAGCGCCTCGTCCACCCCGGGTCTCGCGACCAGCGCGCGGGCGGCCTCCGGGTCGGGGCAGCGCACGGCGAGGAGATGGTCGAGCACGGGGTTGTGGGTGTCTGTCCGCGCACCGCGGGCCCGCTCTCCGTGGACGATGGACAGGCGCGGTGGCAGTCCCTCCACCCAGCAGACCAGCGAGGTGGTGTGCCTCCCCGGAAGAGCACGTCGAGGGGGAAGCCGTCGAGCTCGCACGCCAGCACGGCCTCCTGGACCTCGAGCCTCGCCAGGGAGACCCCCTGCGGCAGGCCGTCTTCGATGAGCTCCCGCCCCTCGCCCGCGACGAGGTCGTCCGAGAGGTCACTCTCCAGCACGTGCCGCAGCTGGAGCTGCCAGCCAGCCGGCCGGGCGAAGAGCTGCACCCACCAACCGGGACCCTGTCCGCGGGCCCCGCGGACCTGATCCACGACCCAGGTCAGAAAACGGGTCTCGCAGAGCTCGCGCAGCGCCTCCTCCGCGTCGGCGGAGCGCTTCAGCATGCGTCCGGCGCCGATCCACTTCATGCGAGCTCGAAGTCCAGGAAGTCGAAGCCCGGGGCGACGACACAACCGACGAGAGCGTAGCCGGCGGGCCCGTCCAGACAGACCGCCGACTGCCAGCGCCCGCCGGGCACCGTGGCCTGGAAGAGGAGGTCCTCGCCGAGGAGCAGGTCCGGCTCCCCTTCGACGGACAGCCGCACCGGGTCCCCCTGGTGGTGCATCCAGATCTCGTCGCTCCGGACACGGTGGCGGGCGCTGGAGGCAGCGGTCGGGAGCAGGAAGAGGATGGCGGTGACCGCTACGCGTGAGCCGCCGTAGCTGCGCGGGAGAGCCGACGACGGGAGCTGGCGATCGCTGCGGAAGGTCTCGCGGTAGTAGCCGCCCTCTGGGTGGGGCTCGAGCTGCAGCTCGGCGATGAGGTGGCGGACGCGCTCGTTCACAGCCCCCAGGTTAGTCGCAACAGACACCCCGGAGACTCCCATGAAGGCCCCCATTGTCGTCGCAGTGACCGGCGCCGCCGGCAACATCGGCTACGCCCTGCTCTTCCGTCTCGCCTCTGGCGACTGCTACGGAAAGGACCAGCCGGTCATCCTGCAGCTGCTCGAGATCACCCCGGCGCTGTCCGCCCTGGAGGGGGTCGTGATGGAGCTCAACGACGGCGCCTTCCCTCTCCTGCACGGCGTCGAGATCAGCGATGACGCCAACGTCGCCTTCCGCGGTGTCAACCAGGCCTTCCTCGTCGGCGCACGCCCCCGCGGTCCCGGCATGGTCCGCGCTGACCTGGTCGCCGCGAACGGGCCCATCTTCGTCGGCCAGGGCAGGGCGCTCAACGACAACGCCGCGGACGATGTCCAGGCCATCGTCGTCGGCAACCCCGCCAACACCAACGCGCTGATCGCCATCCACAACTCGCCGGACATCCCCAACGACCGCATCCACGCCATGACCCGGCTGGACCAGAACCGCGGCAAGTCCCAGATCGCCGCGAAGGCTGGGGTCACCCCCGGCGAGGTGACGAACCTCGGCATCTACGGCAACCACTCGCCGTCGATGTTCCCGGACTTCCTCCACGCCAGGGTCGGTGGGCAGCTCGCCATCGAGGCGATCCCCGAGAAGACCTGGTGGCACGAGCACTTCATGGGCGTCGTGCCGACCCGCGGCAAGGCCATCATCGCGGCCCGCGGTGCCTCCTCTGCAGCCAGCGCGGCCAGCGCCGCCATCGACCACGCCTCCACCCTCTGGAACGGCACCCCGGAGGGCGAGGTCGCCAGCATCGGTATCTACAGCACCGGCGACTGGTACGGACTGCCAGAGGATCTCGTCTACAGCGTGCCGTGCACGGTGAAGGACCGGGTCGTCACCCCTGTCACCGACATCGAGCACGGTCAGTGGGCGACGGAGCGCATCGCGGCCTCTGCAGAAGACCTCCTCGGAGAGCGCTCGGCGGTCGCTGAGCTGCTGTAGTTCGGGTTGGATCTGGGGTCCGGTGATCCCATCCCCGTGAGACAAAGAGATCGCAGTTGTCGGACTATCCCGACAAGTGCTTGACATTCTGGGGCCGCCCAACTGGCACGCTTCTTGCGAAGTGAGAAGTTGACCGGGTGTGCGTTCGCTATCGAACATGCAGGCACCCCAACGTCCGGAAGGAGCCCATGTCCCGCACCGCTCTTGTCATAGGCGCTCTTGGAGCGACACTCATCGGCTGCTCCGATCAGAGCCTTCACGCCATCGACGACGCCAACGGCGCCGGAGGGCCCGAGATAGCGGTCGATCCAGAGGTCATCGACTTCGGGACAGCGAGCCGCGGGGAGTACCGGAACGACGTCTTCACCGTCACCAACGTGGGCGACGGCGATCTCCACGTCAGCGAGATCGTGCTCGCCGACGACGACGCGGGCTTCTCCATCCTGAGCGAGACCCTCGACTTCTACCTGCCGGCGGGCGCCTCGCAGGAGATCGAGGTCGACTGGACCCCCTTCGGTGTCAGCCAGAAGAACAACGTCTTCGTGACCAGCGACGACGAGGACGTCGAGAAGGCCACGGTCGAGCTGCGCGGCGAGGGCCTCGTCCCCGAGCTCAAGATCGACCCGGACCCCTACGACCTCGGCAACACCTACGTCGGCTGCCCCCGCACGGGTCAGATCGACCTCGTCAACGTCGGGACCGATGTGCTCGACGTCGAGTACGTCGACGTGTTCAACGATGGCTACTTCGAGATCGAGAACCCCAACACCCTGCCGGCGACCCTGCAGTCCGGCGAGTCGATCCCGCTGTACGTCACCTTCGATCCGGACGAGGACATCTCCTACGACGGCGAGATCGTCGTGACCTCTACCGAGCCGAAGGGCACGCGGACGGGCACCCAGACCGGCCTCGGCCTGTACACGGCCGAGTACAAGGAGAAGTGGGAGGTCCCCTACGACCCGCCCTCGGACATCATGTTCCTGGTCGACCAGTCCTGCTCCATGGACGATGACCAGACCCGGCTCGCCAACAACTTCGAGCTCTTCGCAGACACGCTCAACGACTACACCTCCGACTGGCAGATCATCGTCGTGAACGATGACGACGGCTGCACCAACAGCGGCATCCTGGTCCCTGGTGGCAGCTCCTGGCGCGATCGCTTCAAGAGCGCCGTGAAGAAGGGTGGTGGCAGCTTCACGGAGTCCCTGTTGACCCCTGCTGCCTACGCGACCGGCAAGAGCGGGAGCGGCCAGTGCAACGCCGGCTTCATGCGTGACGGAGCGCTCCTTCACATCATCGCCGTGTCCGACGAGCCGGAGCAGAGCCCCTACACCAGCGGCTACTCCTGGAGCCAGCTGGTCGACATGATGGTGGCGAACAAGGGCAGCGCCTCGTTGGTCAAGGTCTCCGCGATCGTCGGTGACTACCCCAGCGGGTGCTCCACGGCCGATCCGGGCACCGGCTACTACGAGGCCGCCAACTACACCGGCGGCGAGTTCCTGAGCATCTGCGCCAGCAGCTGGTCGGGCTACATGTCGGCGCTGGCCGAGGCCTCCGTCAGCATGGACACCTACGAGCTGAACGCCACGCCGGTCGAGCACACCCTCTGGGTCGCCGTGAACGACGTCGAGCGCACCAGCGGCTGGTACTACGACAGCGGCGGCAACTCGGTGATCATCACCGAGAACATCCCGGAGGGCGGCGACGTCGTGAAGGTCACCTACGCGGGGCTCGCCAACTGCGACTGACGATCTGAGGCAGGATGGCGGCCATGTCGCTGCTGCTGCTCCAGAAGGTCGTCAAGCAAGTCCTCGATGTCTACGGTGCACCGGTCGGCGGGTCCACGCCCGCCGAGGTGACCGCTGCCATCGACGGGCTCTTCGGCGCCAACCCGTCATTCGACACCTGGAGCGCTGGCGGCTCGCTCGTCGGCCCCTCCAGGGCGACTCCGGGCCTCGGTCACCTCGTCCTCGAGGGCGTGCCGCGAAGGGAGCCCGCATCCTGGACTACCGCAGCGTCAACCTCGATCCACTCGAAGAGCAGCTCCTCAGCGAGTGATCGCGCGGAGTGCTCTTCACAACCGGGCACGACTACCAGGAAGGGGACACCGCCGACCGGGTACAGACCCGGTGCTCGTCATCGACCTCGTCGCACACCCAACCGTCTGGAGTTGGTCTCTTCCCCCGGTGATCGATGACGAGGTCCACTCCGAGCGCGTCGAAATAAGCCACAGCGGATGCACCAGGCCAACGGCCGGCGAGCTCGTTGACACTGTCCAGCTCCCTGGAAGGCCGGGCGAAGCGCCCACCCACCACAGGGCGCTGGTGTGTGGCCACGGCGGTCACGCGCGCGCCGTCGTAGCAGGAGCAGCGTCTGCCCACGAGGTCGACGATTGGTCCATCGCCGCGCAGAACGTGCTCATAGACAGTCGGGACCTCGAAGGTGTCCGCCGGGACGATCTCGGGGCGTGCCTTCTCCATCAGCACCACCGGGACGATCAGCACGGCAGCCAGTCTGCCCGGTCGGCCGAGGTCCCAGATGCGCTTCCACCCCGCGGCACCGAACAGACCAAGACACATCTGGCTGATCACCAGCCATCGCGCTGGCGCTCGCATCCGACCGGCGAGCGGCTCCACCAGGAGCGCTGGCCCGGAACCCAGCGAGACTCCGCCGATTCGTATCTCCGGGCCCAACGCGAGGAGCCAGGTCGCACAGAGGGTCCCCAGCACCGCCAGCCACACCCATCGCAGGTCCGAGCGCTTCCGGAGGACCACCACGCCCCCGAGCATCGCCAGAGCGAAGGCTGCGTAGCCGTCGGTCTGGGGCTCGAGGGTGCCCGCTGGCCAATCAGCACCGAGCAACCCATGAAGCCACAGCCGGCCATCGGGGAGGATGAGCCTCAGCGGATCGAGGCTCGTGTGCACCCGCTCGCTCATGGAGATCTCGGCATCCCATGAGGCCGCGGCTCGCGCGTAGACGGTCGCTACCGGCAGCGCTGTCATCAGGCCAGCCGCCCACCCGGCGAACCCGGCACAGATCGTCTTCCAGCTCGAAGCACGGAATGCTGCGGCGGTCAGCAACAGGACGATGATCGGGACGCCGAGGTGGGCGCCGACGTAGAAGCCTCCATGCACCGCCAGCCCCACGCACCCGCCACCTACCGCAGCCATCCAGACCCGCCGGCGGTGTAGTCCGAGCCCGAGGAGGAGGAGCCCGAGGAGTCCAGGCCAGTGCGTGACGAGGTTGGCGTGGCCGAGGTGAGCCACCGAGACGGAGCCGAACCCGACGAAGAGCCCGACGACAGCGCCCTCCGGGCCGAAGTCCAGGAGCGCCGTGGCCATTCGATAGAGGATCCAGGCGCTGAGCCCGAGGCCGACGACCGACAGCATCGTGTAGCCGGAGATCGCATCGATCCCCATGGCTCTCAGTGGGACCGAGAGCAGGCCCTGAAGGCCGAACCAGTCCGTCAGCGCCAACCGGTCTGGAACGGGCCATCCCAGAGGTGAGCTCAGCAGCTGGACGTCCCCGACCAGGCTCCGCCGAACGTGCTCCACTGCGACGGCGCTGAACAGGGCGTCTCGGTGGCCCGCGAGTGACCGCCCGAACGGGAACGCGGGCGCGAGGACCGCGGCTCCGATCAATGTGATCGTGATCGCTGCGATCGCTTCGCGGAGCAGCCTCTTCGCCTTGCTGCCCTCCGTCTGCATTTGCGAAGTGCCCATCGTCGTCAGGGCCCATGGGGGTGGCTGGGCAAGGTACTCGGTTCCGGCCTGGTACGAGGTGATTGCGCTCCGGCTCGAATCGGCGAGCGCGATATCCACGCACATGAAGCTGCCCGCGCTGCCCGATCACCCCGGGACCGACGGCCCGGTCGTCCTCTGCATCCTCGACGGTGTCGGCCTCGGCGACCATGGGGCAGGAGATGCCGTCTGGCGCGCTCGCACGCCGACGCTGGACCGCCTGATGGCTGAGCACCCCTTCGCGTCCATTCGGGCCCACGGTCGCGCCGTGGGGCTGCCGACCGACAAGGACATGGGCAACTCAGAGGTAGGACACAACGCCCTCGGCGCGGGTCGGGTCTTCGACCAGGGCGCGAAGCTCGTGGACATCGCGATCGGCGACGGCACAGCCTTCGGCGAGACCTGGCGTTGGCTGACCGGCGAGGGCACCCTCCACCTGCTCGGCCTGGTCTCCGATGGCAACGTGCACAGCCACATCGACCACATCTTGGCCCTGATCGCGCGGGCAGACCGGGACGGCATCAACCGGCTCCGTGTCCACGTCCTCACAGACGGTCGCGACGTCGCCGAGCGCTCGGCGCCGGTCTTCGTGCGCCGGCTGGAGGAGGCCCTCGCCAGCACTGGACGCGACTACCGCATCGCCAGCGGTGGCGGCCGCATGCGCATCACGATGGACCGCTACGAGGCCGAGTGGGACATGGTGCAGCGGGGCTGGGACTGCCACGTGCGGGGAGTCGGTCGCCGCTTCCCGAGCGCTGCTGTCGCCATCGAGACCCTCTACGCAGAAGACCCCGAGACCAACGACCAGTGGCTCGGTGCCTTCGTGATCGAAGAGGAGGGCGAGCCCGTCGGCCGCATCGAAGGCGGTGACGGCGTGCTGTTGTTCAACTTCCGGGGGGACCGCGGCATCGAGATCAGCCGTGCCTTCGAGGGGCGCGCTCCCATCGACACCGCCGGGGGCCCCGAGGTGCGCTTCGCCGGCATGATGGAGTACGACGGGGACGACAAGGTGCCGCGTCGTTACCTCGTGGCTCCACCGGCGATCGACCGCACGGTCGGCGAGCACCTCGCCGCGAACGGGCGCAGGTCCTTCGCCATCAGCGAGACCCAGAAGTTCGGCCACGTGACCTACTTCTTCAACGGCAACCGGAGCGGGCTGTTGGACCCCGAGCTGGAGCAGTACGTCGAGATCCCGAGCGACGTGATCCCCTTCGACCAGGCACCGGAGATGAAGGCCCGAGCCATCACCGCGCGTGCTGTCGAGGCCATTCGCGGGGACTGGGACCACCTGCGGCTGAACCTCGCCAACGGCGACATGGTGGGCCACACGGGCGATCTGCCGGCGACCATTGCTGCTGTCGAGGTCGTCGACGAGTGTGTCGCCAGCCTCGAGGCGGCGGTCCGGGAGCGCGGCGGCGTGCTCATCGTCACCGCCGACCACGGCAACGCCGATCACATGCTCCAGGCCGACGGAAGCCCGCGCACGGCCCACTCGCTGAACCCCGTGCCCTACATCATCGTGGACCCGCGAGACCGCTGGCGCATCGCCGAGCTCCCCTGTCCCGGGCTGGCCAACGCGGGCACGGCGCTGTTGGCCCTCTGCGGCCTGGAGCCCCCCTCCGACTTCGAGCCCAGCCTGGTGAGGCCTGCATGATCGACCTCCGCAGCGACACAGTCACCCGCCCTACGACCGAGATGCTCGAGGCGATGATGACCGCCGAGGTGGGCGACGACGTCTTTGGCGACGACCCCTCTTGCAACCGCATCGAGGCCCTCGCCGCCGAGCTCTCCGGCAAGGAAGCGGCGCTGTTCTTGCCGACCGGGACGATGGCCAACCAGATCGCCATCCGCCTCTGGACCCAGCCCGGTGACGAGGTGCTCATGGAGGCCGGCGCCCACCCCTTCAACTACGAAGCCGCCGGCGCCGCCGTCATCAGCGGCGTTCAGATCCGCACCCTGACCGCGCCTGGTCGGGGACAGCTCGACCCGGCACAGGTCTGGGCCGCCTTGCGGGTGGACGATCCCCACTTCGCGCCGGCGACGCTGCTGTGCGTGGAGAACACCGCCAACCGCGGCGGCGGCTCCGTCTACCCCCAGGACGTGCTCGATGCGCTGGTCGGCGGCGCCAACGACCGCGGCCTTCGTGTCCACCTCGACGGCGCCCGGATCTTCAACGCTGTGGTGGCCAGCGGCCTCCCCCTGGCGCGGGTCTGCAGGGGCTACGACTCCATCAGCTTCTGCCTCTCCAAGGGACTGGGAGCGCCCGTCGGCTCGCTGCTGTGCGGACCCGCCGATGAGATCCATCGGGGCCGGCGCTTCCGCAAGTTCCTGGGCGGGGGCATGCGCCAGGCGGGCTTCCTGGCCGCGGCGGGCATCTACGCCCTGCAGAACCACACCGAGCGGCTCGCCGAGGACCACGCTCGGGCGCGCGAGCTGTGGTCAGGCCTGCGAGACCTCGGCTTCACCAGCGAGGAGCCCGAGACGAACATGGTCTACGTCACGGATCTCGAGGACGCGGTCTCCGGCGCGGCGCGGCTCGCCGAAGCGGGGGTCCGTGTCGTCTGGGTCAGCAGGAGCTCGATCCGCCTCGTGACCCACCTCGACGTGGACGACGAAGACATCGGACAGACACTGCGCGCGTTCTCGGAGTTGCGGCAATAGCCTTCGCCGCGTTCCGGTCTGCGTCGCTGCTTTCTCGGTAGACTGCGCCCCCGGAGGCCCGAGATGTTCGCTCTGCTCATCGCCTGCGCCGCCAATCCGCCTGGAGTCGACCTGGTCGACCCCAGCGGTGGCAAGCCCGGGGACAGGGTCCGCGTCGTCGGGAACGACTTCCAACAAGGCGCCAGCGCCACCCTTGGAGGCGAGGCCGCCGAGCTCTCCTACAAGGGCGTCATCAGCCTCGAGCTCACCGTCCCGGAGCTGACCCCGGGGGAGCACGAGCTCGTCGTGACCAACCCGGACGGACAGACCGCCACGGTACCGCGCGCCTTCGCCGTCGCCCCGCCGCCAGAGGCTCTCTCCATCTGCTCGGGGGCCTACACGGCGTACTCCCAGCTCGCGGCCAGCCGGAAGATCATCAAGATCGACCGACACCCGACCGGCGATGGTGAGCGGGAGACCCTCCAGATCGACTTCTCGGACATCGCCGCTGTCGAGTACGAAGCTCGCGTCCAGGGCGATGACTACTGTTCCGCGATCATCCTGCGCCTCAAGGATGGCCGCCGCGAGGTCTATGAAGACAGCAAGGACCTGGTCTTCCGAACCAAGGCCCAGGAGTTGGCGAACGTGCTCGGGACGCCGGTGGATGTCACGCACGAGGACCCGAGAGAGGTGGACTGAGGTAGCATTCCGGTCCCTGACACCGGACCCGTGAAGGCCGGCACGGAGGCGGCATGTTCCTGCGCATCCTGGCCCTTCTGGCCGCCACGTTCGTTCTTGGTGGAGACGCCTCCGCAGCAACCACGTGCGGGGACGGTGTCCTGGACGCCGGAGACGAGTGCGACGACGGAGGCAAGGTCGACGGCGACGGCTGTGACAGTCGCTGCGACATCGAGCCCGGATGGGACTGCGTCTTCAGCTCTTCGTTCGAAGAGGACTTCAACGAGAGCCTCGTCAGCTCCGGCACCTCGGCGTCCTGGAGCACAGCGACCGACAGCATGAGCGTCAGCCAGAGCGCGGACTCGGTGCCAGCGGTCTACCTGACCACCCTGCCCACGGAGGGGGTCACCATCACCTTCGACCTGGAGGTCACCTCCTCGAGCGACGACGACTACATCGGCTTCGTCGTGGCCTACGACAAAGAAGAGAGCGAGGAAACGGACGCCCACTGGATGCTCTTCGACTGGAAGAAGGCCGACGGCAGCGGCAGCGGCTGTACGGCCGCCGAGGGCTTCGTGATGAGCCGGGTGACGGGCGAGGTCAGCCAGGAGGAGCTCTGGTGCCACAGCGACGAGGTGAGCGAGGTCGCGCGCGGCGACAACTACGGCTCGACCGGGTGGACCGCCGGCACCACATACGAGATCGAGCTCGTCTATACGGCGACGTCGATCACGGTCAGCATCGACGGGGTCGAGGAGATCTCCGAGACCGGCAACTTCCCCAGCGGACGCCTGGGCTTCTACGTCAACTCCCAGGACAACGCCTCCTTCGAGCTGACCAGTCCCGACCAGAGCGGGTTCTGCGTGGACGGGCTCGACACGGACGGAGACTCGATCGAGGACCTCGTCGAGGTCCTCGACGACGAAGACACCGACCGCGACGGGCTCGACAACTTCCAGGACCCTGACGACGACGGCGACGGCATCTGGACCTCGGAGGAGTACTACGGCTCCGCCACGAGTCCGGTCGGGCAGGACTCCGACGGCGACGGCACGGACGACTACCTCGACGATGACGATGACGACGACGGCGTCGACTCCATCGACGAAGACATCGACGGCGACGGAGATCCGCGAGACGACGACACCGACGGCGACGGAACCAACGACTACCTCGACACGGACGACGACGACGACTCCATCCCGAGCGCGGACGAGTCGCTCGAAGGGGACACCGACGGCGACGGCACTCCCGACCACATCGACACGGACGACGACGGCGACGGCATCCCCACGGAAGACGAGGCCTATGACGGAAACGCCGCCTTCGAGCAGGACTCGGATGTCGACGGCACGATGGACTACCTCGACGAGGACGACGACGAAGATCTCGTCGACACGATCGACGAGGACGTCGACGGTGACGGTGACCCCACGAACGATGACACCGACGGTGACGGCACCTACGACTACCTGGACCTCGACGACGACGACGACGGTATCAGCACGGAGGAGGAGCAGGCCCGCGGAGACACCGATGGCGACGGCAAGGGTGATCACATCGACGCGGACGACGACGGCGACGGCATCCTGACGGAGGACGAGGTCTACGACGGCACGACGGATCCGGACGACCAGGACAGCGACGGTGAAGGCACCGCCGACTACCTCGACGCGGACGACGACAACGACGGCGTGGACACGATCGACGAGGACGTCGACGGTGACGGCGATCCGACCAACGACGACACCGACGGCGACGGCACCTACGACTACCTCGACATCGACGATGACGGTGACGGCGTCCTGACCGAGACCGAGCAGGGCGCTGGGGACACAGACGGCGACGGCACGCCCGATCACATCGACACCGACGACGACGGTGACGGCATCCTGACAGAGGACGAGGTCTACGGCGGCACCACGGATCCCGAGGACCAGGACAGCGACGGTGACGGCACCCCCGACTACGTCGATGCTGACGACGATGGTGACGGCGTCGACACCATCGACGAGGACATCGACGGCGACGGCGACCCGACGGACGACGACACCGACGGCGACGCCACCTACGACTACCTCGACGACGACGACGACGGAGATGGCCTCTCCACCATCGACGAGGACACCGACGGCGACGGTGACCCTACGAACGACGACTACGACGGTGACGGGACGGCGAACTACCTCGACACGGACTCCGATGGGGACGGCATCGACGACGATGTCGAGGTCGCGGCGGGCTACGACCCATACGACAGCGACAGCGACGGCGACGGGGTGGACGACGGCACAGAGGTCGCAGACGGCGGAGACCCGCTGAACGATGACGACGACGGCGACGGCGTGGACACGGAGGACGAGGACGTCGACGGCGACGGCGACGCCAGCAACGACGACACCGACGGTGACGGCATCCCCGACTACGTCGACACGGACGATGACAACGACGGCGTCGACACGATCGACGAGGTCGACGAGAGAGACTCGGACCGTGACGGGACCGACGACTACCTCGATGAGGACGACGACGGCGACGGGGTCGACACGATCGACGAGGACGTCGACGGTGACGGCGACCCGATGAACGACGACAGCGACGTCGACGGCGACGCTGACTACCTCGATGAGGACGACGACGAGGACGACGTCGACACGCTGGACGAGGACGTCGACGGCGACGGCGACCCGATGAACGACGACAGCGACGGCGACGGCATCGCTGACTACCTCGACACCGACGATGACGGCGACGGCATCCCGACCGCCGAAGAGGACGACAGCAGGGACTCAGACGGCGACGGGGTGTACAACTACCTGGACGACGACGAGGACAACGACGGGGTCGCGAACATCGACGAGGACATCGACGGCGACGGCGATCCGCGCGGTGACGACAGCGACGGGGACGGAGACGACGACTACCTCGACGAGGACGACGACGAGGACGGCATCGACACGATCGACGAGGACATCGACGGCGACGGCGACCCGATGAACGACGACACGGACGGAGACGGTACGGCGGACTACCTCGATGAGGACGACGACGGTGACGGCATCCCGACCCACGATGAGGCGGTGCTCGTGGACTACCTCGACTCCGACACAGGGGACACGGCGGACGACTCCTACGTGGACCTGGCGGACACCGATCTGGACGGCACCTACGACTACCTCGACGCCGACGACGAGGGCGATGGCGTCGACACCATCGACGAGGACATCGACGGCGACGGAGACCCGACCAACGACGACAGCGACGGCGACGGGACGGTCGACTTCCTGGACGAAGACGACGACGGCGACGGTGTCCCCACCGCCGACGAGTCCTACTCCGGCACCCCTGGGTCCACCGACACCGATGGCGACGGGACCGCTGACTACCTCGACACAGATGACGACGGTGACGGCATCCCGACCCTGGATCAGACCGACGCGGATGAAGACGGGGTCTACGACAACATCGACGAGGACCTCGACGACGACGGTGATCCGACCAACGATGACACCGACGGCGACGGCACGCCCGACTACATCGACGATGACGATGACGGCGACGGCATCGACACGGTCGCAGAGGACACCGACGGCGACGGGGATCCGACAAACGACGATCTTGATGGCGACGGCGTCGCGAACTACTTCGACGACGACTCCGACGGTGATGGCCTGACGGACGCAGAGGAGGGCCTCGGCGACACCGACCCCTTCGACGACGACTCCGACGACGACGGCATCACTGACGGCGACGAGGAGGCGATCGGGAGCGATCCGACGGACACCGAGACGGACACCGACGGCGACGGGCTGACCGACGCGGACGAGCTCGGCGTCTACGGCACCGACCACGACGACACCGACAGCGACGGCGATGGCCTCGACGATGGAGACGAGGTCGACATCTACGGGACCGATCCCGACAACGCCGACACGGACCTCGACGGCCTGGATGATGGCTACGAGACCAACACCTCCAAGACGGATCCGAACGACAGCGACACCGACGGTGACGGCGCCCGCGATGGCCTCGAGCTCAGGGTGCTGGTGACGGACCCGCTCGACAAGGACACTGACGCCGACGGCCTGAGAGACGGCGACGAGCTCGACTGGGGCAGCGATCCCCTCGACACCGACACCGACAGGGACGGCCTCGAAGACGGCGACGAGGTCGATGTCTGGGGTACGGATCCGTCCGACGACGACAGTGACGGTGACGGGCTCTTCGACGGCGATGAAGTCGACTTCTGGGGCAGCGACCCGGCGGTCTACGACAGCGACGGTGGCGGTGCCTCCGACGCCGAGGAAGCGGCTGCTGGAACTGATCCGAACGACGACACAGACGACGCACCCGACGCCGACGACAGCGACAGCGACCTCGTCCCCGACTCGGTAGAGGAGCTCATCGGCACCGACCCAGCGGACGACGACACAGACGACGACGGCCTCATGGATGGCGAGGAGCTGACCGCGTGGCGGTCGAACCCGCTGGTCCCGGACACCGACGGCGACGGCCTCACGGACTACGAGGAGGCCACGGTGTGGAGCTCTTCGCCCGCGAGCCGTGACACGGACGGTGATGGGCTGGAGGACGGCGCAGAGGCCGAGCTCTACGGCAGCGAGCCGGGTCTCTCCGACACGGACTCCGACGGCATCGACGACGGCGAGGAGGTCGGCCTGTACGGCTCGGATCCCGGTGAAGCCGACAGCGACGGCGACGGCCTCGACGACGGCGAGGAAACCTGGACCCACCTCTCTCACCCGATGCGGCTCGACAGCGACGGTGATGGGGTCGGCGACGGCGTCGAGGTGGAGCTCTGGGACAGCGACCCGGCGGACGATGACACCGACGGCGGCGGCGAACGCGACGGCGTAGAGGTCCGGGCGGGCAGCGATCCCCTCGACCCCCAGGACGACGGCTCGAGCTCCGACCTCGACGGTGACGGGCTCACCAACGCGGACGAGAGCGTCATCGGGACCGATCCGGCCGACGAGGACACCGACGGTGACGGGCTCTCCGATGGCGATGAGTCGCTCGAGCTGGGGCTCGATCCGGACGACCTCGACAGCGACGGCGACGGCCTCGACGACAACGACGAGATCGACGTCCACGGAACGGATCCCACGATGTGGGACACGGACGCGGACGGGCTCGGCGACGGCGCCGAGATCGCCGACGGGACCGACCCGCTCGATGTCGACAGCGACGGCGACAGCATCTCCGACGGCGAGGAGCAGGTGGTGCATGGCACCGACCCGCTCGGGCTCGACAGCGACGAGGACGGGCTCGATGATGACGAGGAGCTCTATGGCTGGATGACCGACCCGTTGGTCGAGGACACCGACGGAGGTGGCCGCGGCGACGGCGACGAGGTCAACGGCGACGGCACCGATCCGATCGAGCCCACCGACGACCTCGAGGACACCGACGGCGACGGGCTGACCGACCAGACCGAGGAGAACATCCACGGGACCGATCCCAACCTGGCGGACACGGACTCCGACGGCATCGACGATGGTGACGAGCTGGACCTCGGCACCGACCCGCTCGACGACGACAGCGACGACGATGGGCTCCTCGACGGCGAGGAGCTGGACCTCGGGACGGATCCGCTCGACGACGACAGCGACGACGACGGACTCTCCGACGGGGACGAGGTCGATGCATACGGCACCGACCCGCTCTCTGCGGACAGTGACGGCGACGGGCTCGACGATGCAACGGAGATCGCGGGCCTCGGCACCGATCCGAACAACGCCGACACCGATGCAGACGGCCTCGACGACGGTGACGAGCTGCTGCTGGGCACCGACCCGCTCGATGAGGACAGCGACGGCGACGGACTCACCGACGCCGAGGAGGTCGACCTCGGGACGGATCCGATGAACGAAGACAGCGACGGCGGTGGCAAGGGCGACGGCGACGAGGTCGCCGAGGGTCGAGACCCCCTCGATCCAGACGACGACTTCGATTCTGGCAGCTACAGCGGCGGCTGGGCTTGCGCGAGCGGTCCTGCAAGCCCCGCTGGCTTCCTGCTGGTGCTGCTCGGCGCGGCCTTGTTGCGGCGGAGGCCAGGACGATGATCTGGATGCTGGCAGGCCTCGCACAGGCCCAGGACGACGACGTGAGTGCCGGGGACGCCCCGGAGATCAACGCTCAGCTCTTCCGCCCGTCGATCGACAGTCGCCACACCCTGTGGACCGACGAGTCCGTCAGTGGAGCGACGAGGGACACCTCCTTCCGAGCTGCCTTGCACTACGTGAACGACCCGCTGGTCTACACCTATGCGGACGACACCCGCGCCGAGCTGGTGAGCGGCTTGTGGCAGCTCTCGCTGATGGCCGGCCATGTCCGCGGACCGGTGCGCCTGGGTGTCGACCTGCCCGTCTACCTCCGCAGCTTCGGCACGGCGGGCGGCGAGACTGGGCTCGGAGACGTCGCCGTGGATGTCAGGGCGACGGCGTGGGACCGCTACGAGCGTCCCGTCGGGATCGCGGTCGCGGGACGCGTCGGAGTCCCGACCGCTACCGTCCAGGCACCGCTCGGCAGCGGCGGCATCGGCTGGGAAGCGGCCTTGATCGTCGACAAACAGGTCACCGAGCAGTTCCTGGTCGCCGCGAACATCGGCACCCGTGGCATGCCGGCGGTCGAGCTCGAGAACATCGAGTGGGACGACCAGCTCTTCATTCGGGTCGGTGGCGGCTACTCGATCGATGACATCACCTCGATCTCCCTCGACGTCGCGAGCCAGTTCACCTACGGCGTCTCGGAGCCGGAAGGCCGGCCTGTCGAGGCCCTGCTCGGCGGCGCTCGGCGACTCGGCGCGGAGAGCCCCTTCGTGGTCCGCGGGGGTATGGGCACCGGCCTGAACTCCGGCATCGGGGCCCCCAAGTACAGGGTCGTCGCCGCCATCGCCTACGAACTCCCCGGCGAGCGGGATCGTGACGGCGACACGATCATCGACCGCGAGGACCAGTGCACGAACGAGGCAGAGGACCTCGATGGGATCAAGGATGACGACGGTTGCCCCGACCCCACGCGCGTCGTGGTCGAGGTCTACGATCGTCGGCTCCAGCCTGTCGATGACGCGACCTGGACCTTGGAGGGACCACAGAGCTCCAGCGGGCGCTCGTTCCAGTCCGGCGAGGTCTTCGGCGGCGACTTCACGCTGACCGTCGAGGCCCCGGCCTTCGGTCAGCTCGTGCAAGAGGTCCAGGTCCCCGATGCCAGGGCGCACACCCTCCGGGTCGAGCTCGGCGTGCCGATGGGCACGCTGACGATCGTCGCCCACACGCCAGGAGGAAAGCCGATCGAAGGCGCGGTCTGGCGTTCCTCGGCGACGAACTACGAGGAGGTCGTCACTGGCGAGGCCTACTCCCTGGCCCCGGGGAGCCACGACCTCGTCGTCACCGCCCCAGGTTTCCAGGCGGGCGAGGCCACCGCCCAGGTCGTGTCCTTTGGAGAAGGAACGGTGGTCGTCACGCTGGAGCGGTCCCGAGCGCGCCTGGTCGGCTCCCAGATCGAGATCAGCGACTCGGTCTACTTCGAGACGGGCTCCGCGACCATCGAGCTGGAGAGCCACAGTCTCCTGCGCGAGGTCGCGCAGGTGCTCGGCGCCCACCCGGAGCTGAAGAAGGTCCGCGTCGAAGGCCACACCGACAGCCGAGGCGCGGCGGAGGACAACAAGTCCCTCTCTCAGGAGCGCGCGGAGGCGGTCGTTGCCTACCTCGTCGAGCAGGGCGTCGAGGCCGCCCGCCTCGAAGCGGTCGGCTATGGCCAGGAGCGTCCCCTCTTGAAGGAGGAGACGCCAGAGGCCCACGAGATGAACCAGCGCGTCGACTTCTTCGTCGCCGAGCGCGACGAGTAGGTCACTCCACGACAGCAGCCGCCCGGTAGAGCTCCTGCATCATGAAGTCCGCGGAACCCACCTGGGTCGCGCGGACGATCCACTCGGGGATGCTGCCGGCGGGGTCGTAGTAGAAGAGCGCCTCGACGACGACGCCGTCCTCGGCTGGAAGGATGCGGTAGTAGCCCTCGTCACGGTCTGGGTTCACGCGGCTGGGGTCGACCTCTGGCTGCACCGGGGACCGGACCCAGTCGTGGCGCGTGGCCCCGTCATCCTCGCTGGACCAGGTCCAGGTGAGCTCGATCTCACGGTCGTCGACACCAGGGAGGTCGTGAACGTGGTGGACGCGGACCTGCTCGTCGGTGCGCTCGACCTCTTCGCAGGTCGCTATGGAGGCCCAGGTGTCGTCATGGTCGCTGTAGGCCGAGATCAGGGCTTCGATGGCCCCTGCGTCGATGTCGGCCCAGGTGCAGGTCGCGTGCAGCGGACTGTTGTTTTCGGCTTCGGTGGGGCCCCTCCGAAAGACGCATCCCCCGGACTCCCGGACCACCTCCCAGCTGTCCTGACCGAGGACGACCGGGAGGACGAGCCACATCAGTTCGCGGTCGTGTAGGCCCGCAAATCGCCCAGGAAGTCGATGATGCCGGTGCCCTGGAAGGCCCGGATGACGAAGCTCGGCACCGAGCCGCCCGGCGCATAGTCGAGCACGTAGACGAGCGAGACGCCGCCCTTTTCGTGCTCGCTGATCACCCACTTGCCCGTGTTGACCTCTGTGTTGATGCGGCCATCGGCCACCGCGGGCTGGGTCTTGGCTTTCGTCCACCAGTGGATGATGGCGTCACCATCGGTCTTCCGTCCCATCAGCTCGACGAGCTCGCGGTCGTCCAGCGGTGGGTTGCGGTGGACCTGCCTCACGCTGCTGGTGCCGTCTTTTTCCGAGAGCACGGTGCTCTCGATGATGATCGTGAAGACATCATCGTGGATGCCCACGTCGCCGAGGATCTGATCGATCTCCTCGACGGTCTGCTCCGGCCAGTGGCACTCGGCGTGGACTGTACCGATCCCTTGGGCGTTCTCTGGCCCGATGTAGATCGTGCAGCCGTTGCCGGACTTGCCTTCGGCGAAGCCCTTCGGTGCGGCGAGGGCGGTGGCGACGAGAAACAGCATGTTGACTCCAGAGACGCCGAACCTAACACCGCGGCCCCTGGTTAGACTCCGCGCCTATGTCCAGAGCGGTGGTCATCGGCGGAGGCATCACGGGCACGCTGGTTGCCATGGAGTTGCGTCGGTCCGGCCGGGAGGTGGTGCTGCTGGAGGGGCAGCACGTCGGCGCGGGCTCGTCTTCCCGAACGGCTGCCGGCATTCGCCAGCAGTTCTCTACCCGCGAGACGGTGCTGGGGATGCGCTACAGCGTCGACTTCTATCGCCGCTGGTCGGAGATCGTGGGCGGCGGTGGTGATCCGATCCACCAGAATGGCTACCTGTTCTTGATCGACGACCCGACCCGGTGGGAGGGAGCCGCTCGTCGGGTCGAGGACCAGAAGAGGTGGGGGCTGGATGACGTCGAGGCCCTGTCGCCGGACGAGGTCGCCGCTCGCTTCCCCTTCGTCGACAGCGACGCCATCTGCGGCGGCACCTGGTGCCCGAGCGACGGCTTCCTGCGACCAGAGGTCGTCTACAACGATGCGGCGGCCGCCTTCAGGGTGCAGGGCGGTGAGCTCCGCCAGAACGCCGAGGTCACCGGCAGCGAGCTCCTCGGGGGACGGCTCGTCGCGGTCGAGACGACCAAGGGCCGGGTCGAGGGCGATGTCTTCGTCGACTGCACCAACGCCTGGACCCGGCGGGTCGCGCCGCTGTTGGGTGGGACGCCGCTCCCGGTCGCTGCGCTGAAGCGCTACCTCTGGTTCTTCGAGCGCGGCGGCCCGATGAGCTCGGCAGAGCTCCTTGCGATGCCGCTGACCATCGTGCCTGGCGGGGCCTACTGCCGCCCCGAGAACTCGGCGTCGTTGATGGTCGGCTGGAAGCACGACGCAGAGGACGTGAGCGCCTCCTTCACCTACGAGGACCAGGACAGCGTGGAGTCGGGCTTCTCCCACAAGACCGGGATCGACGCCCGCCCCTTCGACGCGTGGATGGCCCTGGCGGATGTGCTGCCGCCGGTCGGCGAGTTCGCTGGCATCGCCGCCACGACCGCTGGGTTCTACGGGACGACCCCTGACCACAACCCCTACCTGGACATCGATCCGCAGGTGCCGAACCTCGTTCGCCTGGTCGGCTTCTCCGGCCATGGGGCGATGTTTGGCCCCTTTTCGGCGCGGGTGGCTGTGGAGTTGTGCGGCGGGAAGCACCCTGGGAGCATCGAGGTGCTCGGCGAGTCGGTCTCGCTCGAGGCCTTCCGCATCGGCCGCCCTTCTGGGGACGCGGAGGCCATGGTCATCTGAGCGCATGTCATGGCAACGAAAGGCCTGGCGACAGAGATCATGTATATTTTTGTCTCAGTGGCTCGGACTCCCCCAACCAGCCGAACACATGGCCGAATTCGGTTGAACGGATGGGCGGACTACCGGCAGGGTGAACTCTACGGGTCGTGGGTCCTGTTGGATGTGAGCGCAGGCGGCTTCTGCGCCTGTGGGGATCTCGGGGCGCTCGACCTCGAGAAGCCCCTGGACGTGGAGCTGCGAAACGATGAGCGCACGCTGGAGACCCGCCTGCTGATCGCCTGGCGGCGCTACGAGCCCACCGGCGTGTCGGTCCATGGCTGGACCTTCCTCCACGAGGTCCCGGACATCCTGGACTTCATGGCATCGCTCACCCGCGGGGCCCACTCGGGGTGATCGTCGAGCCGTCGCTGGTGCTGGGGACCCACCCCGCCATCGTCGGACGTGACCGCCAGTGCGACGTCGCGCTCGACGACGAGAGCGTCGCCGAGCACCACGTCTGCGCCTGGGCGGAGGGCGACCAGGTCATTGTCGCCAGCCTGGGATCCGGGGTTCCGATCGAGCTCGACGGTCGAGCGGTCGTCGGTCGCGCGAGCGCTCTGTCTGGCTCCTGGCTCTTGCTGGGGAACGCGCCGCCATTCCGCCTGGTGGCTTCGGCGCTCTCTGATGCGCCGGTGCGCCTCTCGCTGCGCAACGCGCCGCAGCTGTGGGTCCGCTTCGACCACTCCCGCCAGACGCCGCGCCTGACACTGCAGCTGGGACGTACGGCGGACATCGCCTTCGTCCTGGCCGCTCGCCTGGCCTGGGATGGCACCTTGCGGCTCGGCGCCGACGCCGGCTGGCTCGACGACCAGGATCTCGCGGACCAGCTCTGGGGCAAGGGCCGATGTGCCGAGGGATCCCTCAACGTCGCCGTCCATCGTCTCCGCGGCGAGCTCGAGGAGCACGGCTTCGCGCGTGATCTCGTACAGAAGGCCCAGGGGCGAACGCGCCTCCGGCCGGACAGGGTCGGGGTCCACGCCGCGCTGCTGAGATGAAAGTTTACTGGTCCAACGCCCACTTTCTTACTAGTCTGGAGTTCTGAGGGAGTCCAGATGGACCGCAAGCCATCCGTTCCGCGCTCCGGAGTCCGCAAGCGTCTGCCAGGTCACGCCGTGTACCGCCAGGGCGATTGTCGAGGCCAGTGGCGCCTCCTCGACCTCTCGGAGGGCGGCTTCCAGGCTGCCGGCGACATCGGCGAGCTCGAACTCTCGAAGGACGTCATCGTTCGCATCAGGCACGGAGACCGGGACTTCAGCGCTCGTGTCGTGAACGTCTGGCGCCGCCGGACGCCCGGAGGCGACTGTCTGCATGGCTGGGAGATCGCCGAGCTCTCGGACGATGCGAGCGTCGGCCTCGAGCTCACCCTCGATGCGGGGGCCGAGAGAGCTCCTCTCCCGAGCCTCCCGAAGGCCCGGCCCGAGGTCTCCGCCGCGCCGGCACCCTCGACTCCCCGGATTCCATGGGGTGCGTGGGTTGCGCTCCTGAGCCTCACGGCTGCGCTGGTCGCAGGAGTCATCACGCTCTACCTCTGAGCGGCCCGCTCTCGGCGGCCCTGTTGACCGGAGCCGACCCTTCGGCTCTAGTTCCCGCGACCGCTAGCCAGGAAGGCCGTGATGATGGACAGCGCGATTCGTATGCTCGGGCTCTGGGGGCTGATCACCCTCGCGCTCGCTCCGGGGATCGCCGCTGCGGCTTGCGGTGACGGCACGCTCGACACGGGCGAGGACTGTGACGACGAGAACACCACCAATGGCGACGGCTGCGACAGCAGCTGCGCGGTCGAGCTGGGCTGGGAGTGCGTGCAGTCCAGCTTCGAGCTGGACTTCGCCGAGGTCGTGTACGACGACGGCCACAGTTCCCCGAGCTGGACGCTGAGCTCGGACAAGGCGACGGTGACGCAGTCCGTCAACGCCGACGCGGCGGTCTACGTGTCCACCCTGCCCGCCGAGGGCACGGCGATCACGGTCGAGCTGACCGTGAACACCAGCAGCGACGACGACTTCATCGGCTTTGCCCTGGGCTACGACGCTGGCGAAGGCTCCAGCTCGAGCGGTGAGTGGCTGCTCTTCGACTGGAAGCAAGGCACCCAGTACAGCAGCAACTGCGGCTACGGCAACGCCGGTACGGCGCTCTCCCTGGTCAGCGGGGCGCTCGCAGTTGGCGACACCTGGTGTCACACGGGCGCTATCAGCGAGATCACCCGGGGCAGCACCTATGGCTCGACCGGTTGGAGCGACAACACGACCTACACGGTGGTGGTCGAGTGCACCGCTACGACCCTGGACGTGTCGATCAACGGGAGTGTGGACATCGCCGAGACCGGCACCTTCGACTGCGGCAACTTCGGCTTCTACAACTACAGCCAGGCCAGCATCGAGTACGAGCTCATCGATCCGTTGGACGTCTCGGTCTGTGTCGAGATGGACAGCGACGGCGACGGGGTCTACGACGCGGACGAGGACGTCGACGGCTCTGGCGACCTCGACGATGACGACACCGACGGCGACGGGGTCGCCGACTACCTCGATACGGACGACGACGGCGACGGCATCGACACGGCGGACGAGGTCTACGACGGCACCACCGACCCCATGGACCAGGACAGCGACGGTGACGGGACCGCCGACTACCTCGATTCGGACGACGACGACGACGGCGTAGACACCAGCGACGAGGACGTCGACGGCGACGGTGACCCGACCAACGACGACAGCGACGGTGATGGCACCGACGACTACCTCGATACGGACGATGACGACGACGGTGTCCTCACAGAGGACGAGGTCGACGAGGGCGACACGGACGGTGACGGCACCGACGACTACCTCGACACCGACGACGACGGTGACGGCATCGACACGGCGGACGAGGTCTACGACGGCACCATCGACCCCATGGACCAGGACAGCGACGGTGACGGCGCTGCCGACTACCTCGACGCGGACGACGACGGTGACGGGGTCGACACCACTGAAGAGGACATCGACGGCGACGGTGACCCCACCAACGACGACTCTGATGGTGACGGGGACAGCGACTACCTCGATGTCGACGACGACGGCGACGGCATCGACACCATCGACGAGGACGCCGACGGTGACGGCGACCCGACCAACGACGACACCGACGGCGACGGGACACCGAACCACCTCGACAGCGACAGCGACGGCGACGGTATCGACGACGACGTCGAGGTGGCAGACGGGACCGATCCCTATGACAGCGACTCGGACGACGACGGGCTGGACGACGGCCAGGAGGCGGAGCTGGGCACCGACGCGAACGCGGACGCCGATCTCGACGGAGACGGTCTCAGCGACGCGGACGAGATCCTCGTCTACGGCACCGACCACGACGACACGGACTCGGACGAGGACGGCATCGAAGACGGGGACGAGGTGACCGAGGGTACGGATCCGGACGACGCCGACAGCGACGACGACGGGCTCTCCGACCTCTACGAGCGCGACGTCACCGGCACCGATCCGAACGACAACGACTCAGACGACGACGGCCTCGACGATGGCATCGAGCACGTCGTCACCGGCACGGATCCGAACGACTCCGACAGCGACGACGATGGTCTCTCCGATGGCGACGAGGTCACCGCGTACGGCACGGATCCCAACCTCGATGACAGCGACGACGACGGTCTGTCCGACGGCGACGAGGTCGACGCGGGGACAGATGCTCTCTCTCGCGACAGCGACGGCGACGGTCTCTCCGACGGCGACGAGGTCACCGACGGCACGGATCCGCTGGACGGCAGCGACACCGACAACACGGGCACCGACACAGACGGAGATGGACTCTCTGATGCCTTCGAAGAGGCGATCGGCACGGATCCGGACAACGCCGACACAGACGGTGACGGGCTCTCCGATGGTGACGAGGTCCTCAGCTACGGCACCGACCCGCGCTGGGGAGACACCGACGGGGACGGCCTCTCCGACGGCGACGAGGTCGACACCTATGGGACCGACGCGCTCTCTCGCGACAGCGACGGTGACGGGCTCGAGGATGGGGACGAGCTCCTCGCCAGAGGCACGGACCCGCTCGATGCGGACAGTGACGACGACGGCCTCGACGATGGTGAAGAGGCCGTCTGGGGCACGGACCCGCTCGATAGCGACAGCGACGGCGACAGCCTGAGCGATGGCGACGAGGTCTGGACCCACGGGACGGATCCGGCCAACGCCGACACCGACGGCGACAGCCTGAGTGACGGCGAGGAGCTCCTCACCCACGGTACCGATCCGCTCGACGAGGACACGGACGGCGGCGGCGTCTGGGACGGTCAGGAGCTCGACGAGGGCACGGACCCGAGCGACGCTGCCGATGATGGCGACGGCACCGACACCGACGGCGACGGGCTCTCGGACGCCTACGAGAACCTCATCGGCACGGACCCCGGGAGCGCTGATTCCGACGGCGATGGCCTCGATGACGGCGAGGAGGTCGAGAGCTTCGGCACGGATCCGCTGGTGGCGGACAGTGACGGCGATGGCCTCGACGATGGCGACGAGGTCGACGTGTACGGCACCGATCCGGCCAACGGCGACACCGACGGCGACGGTCTGTCCGACGGCGACGAGGTCGATGTGTATGGCACCGACCCACTCGACGCCGACAGCGACGACGATGATCTCTCGGACGGCGAGGAGGTCGATGTGCACGGCACCGATCCACTCGACGCCGACAGCGACGACGACGATCTGTCGGATGGCGATGAGCTCCACCAGACCCGGACGGATCCCCTGGACTGGGACACGGACGATGGCGGGCGCGGAGACGGTGACGAGGTGCTGGTGGACGGAACCGACGTCCACGAACCCAGCGACGATCTCGCCGACACCGACGGCGACGGTCTCACCGACTGGGACGAGGACAATGTCTACGGCACAGATCCCGAGAACGCGGACACCGACGGCGACGGCCTCGACGACGGCGAAGAGGTGAACGACTACGGCACCGACCCGCTGGACGCCGACACCGACGACGGCGGGGTCGACGACGGGGAGGAGGTGCGCAACGGTACGAACCCGGTGGACAATCCCTCCGACGACTTCCCCGGCGAGTACCTGGGAGGCTGGGGTGCTTGCGCGACCACACCGGCCCCCGGTGGCGCCGCGGCGCTCCTCTTGATGCTCGCGGGCCTCGTCGGTCTCCGCCGACGGACCACTGGAGGCAGACCATGATGTTGATGTTGATTGGCCTCGCAGTGGCCCAGGAGGCGGTGGAGAGCGGTGGTGTGCCCGCGATCAACGGACAGTTGTTCAGCCCGAGCGTCGACGCGCAGTCGACGCTGTGGACCAACGACTCCCAAAAGGCGCCCGATGGCTACACGACCGCGCGTTTCGTCCTGCACTACGTGAACGACCCGGTTGTCTACGTCAACGGCGCGGACGAGATCACGGAGCTGGTGAGCGGGCTGTGGCAGGCCTCGGTGATGGCGGGCCACACCCGCGGTCCGTTGCGTCTCGGTGTGGATCTGCCGGTCTACCTGCGGTCCAACGGCGCGGGGGGCGGCGAGACCGGACTCGGCGACGTGGCGCTGGACCTGAAGCTCTCGGCCCTGGACAGGACCGAAAAACCCCTCGGTCTGGCCGTCGCCTACAGGATGGGCTTCCCGACCTCCACGGTCTCGGCTCCGCTCGGTTCTGACGGCCTCGGCTGGGATCTCGGGCTCATCCTGGATCGGGAGCTCGGCGACAAGACCCTGTTGGCGTTGAACCTCGGGACTCGCGGCGTCCCTGACGTGGAGCTCGAGAACCTGGACTATCGCGACCAGTTCTACTGGCGCCTGGGCGTTGGTCGCGCCGTCGGCGATGCGACCGGATTGTCCGCGGACATCGTGCAACACCGGACCTACGGGGCCAGGGGAGTGGAGGGCGGGAATCCGCTGGAGGCGCTCGTCGGTGCCCATCGCCGCCTGGGCGAGAGCAACGTCATGCTGCGCGGAGGGCTCGGGACCGGGCTCAACGCTGGCATCGGTGCGCCGAAGTACCGGGTCGTCTTTGCGTTGGCCTGGGAGCCGCCGCGCGACGACGGCTGATTGCGGTTAGATCATGGGTCCTCTCTCTCCGGAGGTCCGATGTCCAAGCTGGCGCCCGACGGGGCGGGGGCGGTAGCTCCCGCTCTGAGTCCCGAGGAGCTGCGCTTCGCCTATGAGCAGGCGGTGCGCAGCCGGTCCACAGAAGAGCACATCGTGCGCTTCGCCAGCCGCGGCGAGGTGAAGTTCGCGATCTGGGGCCCCGGCGAGGAGATCCACGGCGCCGCGACGGCGCTGGCGCTGCACAAGGCGGGCCTGTCAGCCGAGACCCTCGGCCTCGTCCCGCACTACCGCTCCGGCTGCCTGGTGGGGACCTGGTGCGCGCTCCTGGGCTGCACCGACTTCACTCGCACGATGCTGCGGCAGCAGTTCAGCAAGGACACGGACTCGATGTCCCGTGGCCGGCAGATGGTCTACCACCTCGACCTGCCCGAGTACGGCATCCTCCCTGTCCAGAGCGCCGTCGGCATGCAGCTCGGCAAGGCAGCCGGCTACGCCCTGGGCTTCAAGAAGAAGGGCCGGACCGACTCCCTGGCCATCGGCATCATCGGGGACGGCACGAGCGCTGAGGGTGACCTCCACGACGCGATGAACGCCGCCAGCGTCTGGCAGCTCCCGATGATCGTGATGGTGACGGACAACGCAATCGCCATCTCCACCACCCCCGAGGAGGGCCGCGGCATCAAGAGCTTCGAGCACTACGCCGCGGGCTTCGGGGTGGAGTTCTTCACCTGCGACGGGACCGACTTCGACGAGGTGTACGAGGCCACCTTCCGGGCCGCCCGCTTCGCCATCGAGGAGCAGGCGCCGGTCTTCCTCCACGTGCACTCGCTGCCCCGCTTCAACGGCCACAGCTCCGCGGCCGACATGACCTTCGACCTTGGCCAGGTCGATCCGATCGAGGCCTTCGGCCAGGCCCTCGTTGCCCGCGGCGTGCTCGAGTCCGGCGATGTCATGAGGCGCATCGAGGGCTCGGGTCGGGACTTCTTCGCCCACCACGACCTCGGCCGCGTGATGGGCCGGCAGGACGAAGAGGTCAAGGCGCTCTTCGCAGAGGTCCGCGCAGAGCCCGACCCGCCTGGTGACAGCATCCACGAGAACATCTACCCGCCCTTCCCCGACGTCGTGGAGCCCCGGAGCTCCGGCCAGACGAACATCAGCTACGGGGCCGCCATCCGCTCGGCGCTGGACCGGGTCCTCTCCAGCGGGCGCGGGGTGGTCATCGGACAGGATGTCGGCAAGCTCGGTGGCGTCATGCAGGCCACCGCGGGTCTGCAGGCCCGCCACCCAGGCCGCGTCATCGACGGGCCGCTGAACGAGCCCCTCATCGTCGGTACGTCCATGGGGCTCGGGCTGCACAAGGACCTCCACGCCCTGCCCGAGATCCAGTTCGGCGACTACTCCCTCAACGCCTTCCACTGGCTCGTCCACCTCGGCAACCTCTACTGGTGTACGAACGGCCGCACGACCTCCCGCCTGGTCTTGCGCATGCCTACCGACCCCTTCGGCGGCGGCGCGGTCTACCACTCGATGTCCTTGGACGGCTACTTCACGCCGATCCCCGGGCTCGTCATCGTCATGCCCTCGACCTCCTGGGACGTCTACGGACTGCTCCGCACAGCCGCCGAGTACGACGGCCCGGTCGTCTGCCTGGAGCCCAAGTGGATGTACCGCCAGACCCTCGGGCCGGCCTTCAGCGGCGAACCCACCGAGCCCGGAGAGATCGCCGCGCTCAAGAAGGCCATCATGCGCGGCGAGGTGCCCGAGCTGCCAGAGGACGTCAAGGTCCCCTTCGGCAAGGGCGTCGTCCGTCGTCCGGGCCGTGACCTGACCATCGTGTCCTGGGGCCGCGCGGTGTGGACCAGCCTGAGGGCAGCCGCGACGCTCGCCGAGCGAGGTGTCGACGCAGAGGTCATCGACCTGCGCACCCTGGTCCCGCCAGACCTGGAGCTGGTGAAGCAGAGCGTCGGCCGCACCGGGCGGCTCGTCGTCGCCTCAGAGGACCGCAGCTTCGCGGGCTTCGTCCGCAGCATCCAGGGCGCCCTCGTAGAGGCCTTTCCGGGGTTGCCGACACGCGCGCTGGGCCAGAAGAACGTGCCTGGCATCGCCCAGAACCTGCGGCTCGAGGCCGCGACGATCCTGACCGAGATGGACATCGTCGACGGCGCGCTGGAGGTGATGAACACAGACCTCGGCGCCATCAGCGGCTGGAGCTTCGTGCCACCTCGCTTCTTCATCAGCTGATGTTGTTGTTCATCGGGAGCGTGCTCGCCGCCGAGCGGGTGACCATCCTCCACACCAACGACTGGCAGTCGCGCCTGCTGGGCACGCCGAACCAGACCTACTCGCCCGAGACCGTCGGAGACGACGACTCCCTTGGCGGCGTCGCCCGCATCGCCACCCTGGCCACAGAGCGGCGTGCAGCTATCGACGGTCCGGTGCTGCTCGTCGACGCAGGTGACATCACGATGGGCTCGCTCTTCCACCTGGTCTCCCGCGAGACCGGTGGCGAGCTCGAGCTGATGGCGATGCTCGACTACACGGCGGTCACCCTCGGCAACCACGACTTCGACTTCCGTCCGCAGGGCCTGGCGGACATGATCGGTGCGGCGGGGGCGGTGCCTCCCATCGTGGCCTCGAACCTGGTCCTCGACCCGAATCACCCCGGAGACGATGGCCTCGAGGCGCTCGTCGAGCAGGGGGTCCTGGTCGATCGACTGATCGTCGAGGAGGAGGGCCTCGTCGTCGGCTTCATCGGCCTGCTCGGCAAGGACGCGACGGAGGTGATGGGCCAGGCGGAGCCCGTCACCAGCGCGGACCAGGTGGAGACCACGACGCGCCTGGCCAGAGTCCTGCGGGAAGAAGGGGCCGACCTCGTCGTCGTGCTCTCCCACTCGGGCATCGAGCTGCAGGAGGACGGGACCTGGGGCGACGAGGACGTCGAGCTCCTGCGCGCCGTCCCCGGGGTCGACGTGCTCGTCTCGGGACACTCACACACGGCGCTGGAGACAGTGGTGATGGTGGATGGCCGGCCCCTGGTCGCCGCCGGCGCCAACACCCAGTTCCTCGGCGAGCTGAGCCTCGAGCGCTCAGGCGATTCCTGGGTCGTGCTCGACTACGAGCTCCACAGCATCGACGACCAGATCCTCGGCGACCCGGAGGTCACGGCGAAGGTCGAGGAGCTCCAGGAAGCTGTGAGCGAGCGCCTCGCCCCTGCGCGCTTCGACGACCTCGTCGCGGAGGTGGATCACCCGCTGGGCAAGGCAGAGGACGAGCACGAGCTGGCCAACATCGTCACCGACGCGTACCGGCTGGCGACCGGGGCCGACCTCGGCATGACCGGCAACGGCACGATCCGGGCCGAGCTCGCGCCCGGGCCGCTGCAGCGCTCGGATCTCTTCCTCGTCGATCCGCTGGGCATCGGCTCCCTGGATGACAGCCCGGGCTACGCGCTGGTGGTCGCCTGGTTCACCGGCGACGACATCCAGGACGTCCTCGACTTCCTCCTCATCGCCCACCTCACGAAGGGCTCGAGCTACGTGCCGCGCATCTCCGGCGCGGAGATCTTCGTGAACCCTCGCCGAATCCCCCTGGACCAGATCGACGAGGTGGTCTTCGCCGATGGCTCCACCCTGGACGACGAGGAGCTCTACGGGGTCGCGATGACCTCGTACGTGGCCACCTTCATGCCGCTGGTCGCCGACATGACCAAGGGCCTGCTCGCACCCCAGATGCGGGGCGCGGATGGCGCCCCTGTCGATGTCGCCGAGCTCTACGACAATGACCCGACGACCCCCGACATCCAGGAGCTGAAGGCCTGGCGTGCGCTGGCGGACCACGTCGCGACCATCCCGGATCTGGACGCCGACGGACTGCCCGACCTGCCACCGCGCGGTGTCGCGAGCAACCGATTCGTCGAGCGCCCGTCCTGGCGGCTGTTGAAGAACAGCAGCTGGAGGATGAAGTCGGTGGTGGGGGTCCCGGCAGCCCTGGTGTTGTTGCTGCTGGTCTGGCGGGTCAGGGCGTCCCTTCGCGCCCCGTGACCGTGGCGGAGCCCGTGTTGCCGTCGTAGTCCTCGATGATCATCTTGAACTCGTACTCGTCCGCGGCGCCGGCGCAGTTGATGCCCAGGACATCGGCGTTGAAGGAGCCGATGCAGTCGCCGCTGTCGGTGTTGCAGGAGAGCAACTCGGCGTCGGTGACGAGGGCGTCGTTCTTGTAGATCTCGACCATGTGGAAGCTCCTCGGCACGTTGTTGAGGCCCTGGGGGTCGTCGTAGGTCAGGGACATGCTCCAGTTGTAGAACTGGTCGCCGGTGTCGTGGAGGTAGCAGTAGGCGTCAGCGTCGGTGACCACCGGCGAGACGCCGTCGTCCACGTACTCGCTGTCGTCGGTCGAGCCCGAGTCGTCCACGGGGTTGTCTTTTCCGTCGCAGCTCAGAGCGAACAAGAGTGGCAGCATGGGAACCTCCATCGAATGATCGAGCCTAACCGGAAGTGACGGCGATGCGCCGGGGTCTGTTGCTCGGGTTCACCACCCTGGTGGTGGGCGCGACCCTCGGGTGGTGGCAGCAGGACCGCATCATCGGTGAGTTCCGCATCCTGGGACGCCGCGGCGCCCTCGCCTGGCAGGTGGACGGGCAGTGGCGGTCGGTCACATCGGAGGATCGTCGTCGCCGCCGCTGGGGTCCCCACGACGCCTTCCTTCGGGACGGACTCTCATTCGATGTGCTCGAGCCGGGCTTGGAGCTCGCGCGGCTGCGCTACCGGAGGGATCCGAACCCCGCTGACTACGAGCTCCTCGTCGTTCGGGTCGACCCGGAGCTCTGGAGCTTCCGAGTTCGTGGGGAGGAGGACTTCCGCCGTGCGTCCATCTCCGAGCTTGCGGGTGACGCCAACATCGCTCTCAACGCGAGCTTCTTCGCCGAGGAGGGCCCTGTGGGGCTGGTCCTGCAGGATGGCATCGAGCGCGTGCCCCAGGGCTCGGCGCGGGCGGCCCACTTCCTGGTGGACCCGGTCTACGGACCTCGCGTCGACAACCGGAAGGGCGCGTCCCTCGAGGGGGTGGAGCACGGCGTCCAGGGCTTCCCGGCGATCATGAGCGGTGGAGAGACCTACTCCTACATGCGCGTGGGTGGTCGGGGGTTCCCGGTCCACCAGCTCAGTCGGCGGACGGCGGTGTGCTTGGACTGGGAGGGGCAGGTCCTGCTCACCGTGACCGACACGCCGCTCAACGGCTTGACCCTCAACGAGCTCGCCACGGTGCTCGGGGGACTCGGCTGCGAGGACGCGATGGGCCTGGACGGGGGATCCAGCACCGCCCTGTATGTGCGTGCAGGCGAGCGCAGCGTGACCGTGGATGCTCGGGACGGAATCCCGGTGGCCATCCTGGTGGAGCCTAGGATCTGAATTGCCCAACTCAGAATTGTAGATCCCAACACGTATCCACAAGACATTTCGGTAACTTGGTGCCAGCCGTGCCGAACGTGTGATGGCCCTGTGGACAGGGTTGGGCAGGATTGATCCAGCGTCACTGAGGCTAAGTGCCTGAAATCCCGTTCCTCGAAAGTTGGCACGGGGCATGCATATGAGAGCCACGACATCCGGGCATAACAATCCGGAGTCGACCGAGGGGAACCTCGGAACGTTCTTTGACGTCGACAATGCCAACAGAAGGGTCTTCGGACCTGGAAGATGGCGAATGAAAGCCCAAGAGAGCAACGGGCGCTCCGCCACCGGAAACGGGGGTGGGACGCAACGGACTCTTCAGTGGATAAAGCCTTGAAGTCGATCGCCTGGACGGGCGGACTGGCCAAGCGGGACCTGGCAACGGGAAGCGTGGAAGCGGGACCAACCGGACAGAGGTGACTGGAAGCTGACGGCTCATGCCTGAAGCGGATGGGAATGGGCGGTGGCGCGGAGAGCGCGGCAGTGAGCGAACCTCGAGAACGCTTGGTGGCCGCGAAGGAAACGCCAACGTCGTGAAACGGCAAGAAGGCAAGGTCTCGCGGTGACGCGGGAGCAGCTGCTGAGGAGGAGAAAGCTCTGAAGGGTCGGGCGTCGCGGAGACGCGTTTGCGAACGAGTGCATTCTCGGGAGTGAGCGAGGTCGAACGCGGCGAACCCCAAGACCGGCTGCAGGGTGCAATAGACCTGCGGAGCCCGGGCGGAGAAAACCGCTGAGGTGGGGAGGAACCACGAGAGCGGAACGAGCGGGGCGCTTGGCAGCGCAACGCCGAAGGGAAGTCGAGCGAGACGAGACGCGTCCGAGCGTCACGACTCACAAAGCGAGGCTGACCGGGAGAGGACGCACGGGAAGGCGCTGGTAGAGGGGTGAGACCTGGACCCAAACCCATGAGAGGAGGTCGAGCAATCGACCAGCACGGAAGCCGCGTGTCTCTGTAGGGGAATCGAAGTTCATGAAGGCAACGCCTGTGAAAGGCGAGAGGTGGAAGCGAAGACCTCGAGGGCCATCCGGTCAATCAAACGTGTGAACAACGCGGACCGGGCAAGGCCGAGGAGGAGTCGGGAAAGGCCAAACGACCCGATAGTGACCACAACGGAGAGAGGGCGCGCTGTTTCGGCAGCGAGACCCGCTCAGAGCCCTGAAGGACCCGACAACTCCATGAGAGGCCAACCGAGCGCAATGGAACCAGTTTCGGCTGGGGTATGCGCGAGGGGAAGGCGACCGAGGCGTAAGCCTCTGTAGGGAAGTCCCTCCGGGCTCGGATGTCACCCAGAAGCCCCGAGAGCGAAAGCTCTCGGGGTTTTCTGCTTTGGATCTGGAGGCGTCTCGGCTGGAGACGCCTGTCTCGCAGAGACTCAGTGCACGACGCTGGCGATCGCGGGAGCTCGAAGCATCACGCGGTCCTCGCCGGGCAGGCGGACTCGGCGGAGCAGGCCCGCCATCATCAGCCGTTCGTCGACCTCGGGCTCGATGGAGAGGGGCTCGCCGGAGAGCAGATCATCCAGGCGGCAGCTCATCCAGGTGTCGGACCGGACGATGTCGACAGCGGAGCGGATCTCCTGGGCGAGGGGCCCCATGGACTTGACGAGGCCGTCGCGGGTCCGGGGCATGCCTCCCCCGCGGGCGTCGTCGCCGAGGGCGTCGACGACGGCTGGAATGCCCCCGGAGAATCGGGCCGCGGACTCCAGGGGGGTGCGCTCCGTGATCCCCGAACGACCGACGATGGCGGCGGCGGCTTCGGCCTCGCCATAGTCTGCGAGGGGCACGCGCGCGGCGTCCTCTAGCACCAGCGAGGGCACGTCGACGGCAGCGGCGAGCAGCATCGTCGTCTTGCGGTTCGCCGGGTACCAGCGCACGAAGTCGGACCAGATGCGGGAGAGGTCCTCGAGGGTCTCGATGGGGAGGTACTCGGCTCCGTGCCCGAGCAAGGCGACGGCTGCGCCGCGCTCCTCGAAGCGATCCTGGGCGTTCATCAGGAGGTCCAGGGCCAGGGTGCGGAAGCCGTGCCGGCCGGCCACCATCGGCACCGGGCGATCGTTCCACTCGTCCGAGCAGAGCTGCGAGAGGATCTGCAGGACGAAGTGCCAGGCCTCGGGCGCGCGCCGGCCCTTCAGGGGACGGAAGGACACCGTGCGGCAGCCGACAGCGGGCTCTCCGACGGCGAGGTCGAGAGCCAGCTCCTCGAGGAAGGTCTGGGGCTTCGACCAGCGCGGGGTCGTGAGGATCATCGGCTCCAGCCGGCGGAGGTGCGTGCGCACCTTGCGAGCCGTGCGGCCACGCAGCGCGGCCTCGATGAAGTGCTGATCGGGATCGAAGGAGTCCCGCCGGGCCACCCTCAACATCTGCATCCTGCGTGCGAGCCGGCTCATCTTCTGCCTCTACGTAGCGAGAGACAATGGTCGCCCGCAAAGTCTTGCGATGTCAAGAGTCCAGTAGATGTGTCACTTTAAGGAACACCGCTTATCATCGCGAGCGTGAGTCGCCCCCCGCGCCACACCCTGGTCCCCAACGCCAACAACGTGAGGCTGCTGGCGCGGCTTCTCGAGCTGGTCGCGCAAGGGGTGCGCGAGCCACGCACGCTGGCCGAGGTCCTCGACTGCGAGGTCCGCACGGTCCACTACTACACCCAGGCTGGGGACTGGCTGAACCTGCTCGAGACCGACGAGCGCACCCACCGTCCCTACCTCACCCGGCTGGGTCTGGAGTACGTCTACGCCGGCCGAAAGAGGGCGCGGGTCTACTCGCGCGCCGTGTGGGGGACGCAGTTCGTCGCCCAGCTGATGGACGGCCGCCGCACCCTCCCGGAGAACGAGGCCATCGCGGCCTTCATCCGGAAGAACGTGCCCGACATGGCTGCCTCCACGTCCAGGCGCCGAGCGAGCGCGGTCCGCAGCCTGCTGGAGCCGGCGATGCGCTACCCGGCGCCGAGCAGCTCGGGTCACCAGCTGAGCCTGGACCTCGGGCTCGCCCAGCCCCCAAGGGTCACGGAGCCGCCGCTGGACCTGTCGGTCGGCACGGAGGGCTCGCCGGATGTCTACCGACTCGTGCTGAGGGCGCTGCTCGACTTCGGAGAGCTGAGCCTGTGGCACGTCCGGGCGCTGCTGGACCGGGCCGGAGGGCAGGACTGCCCGGTCGCGCCCTATGTCGAGCTTGCCGTCGAGCGAGGTGACGCCTGGCGCGTCGGGGATCGGATCGTCGTCAGCTTCGGCGCGGCCTGGCGCCGGGACCTCGCCGACACGGTCGCGGGGGTGGCGCTGAGCGACCCCGGCTACAGGGCCTACCTCACGGTCCTTCGCCAGACCGCAGACGGGGATCCGGGCGCGGCCATGGACTATGCGCGTCTCCAGGAGCGCTACGCCGCCTGGGACCGCCGCATCTTCGGCCGCGAGGTCCGGCCTCCAGAGCTCGCAGCGGACCTCGACCGTGTCCTGCTGGGCCGGCCGATCGACGCTTTTCCGCTCGCTGGCGAGCCCGGGCCGGAGCCCTCTCCCCTCACCGGCGCCTTCCTGTCCATCTGCGAGCACGAAGGGGTCGTCATCGCCCTGCCGCCGTCCCTGGGCCAGCTGGTCGACGGGGTCTCCGGGGCCAATGCTGCGCTGGAAGCCCGCCGAACCGGCGAAGGCAGCCGCACTCCCAGCCACCTCGACAGGCGCGAGCTGGTCCACGGGGGCCTGTTCCACCCGGGCGAGGTGCGAGGGCGTGCCATCCCCGACCGCGTCACCCTGCGGCACCGAGCGCTCTGTCACGTGCCCCACCTGGCCATGGTCGCCGCACTGTTGGTGGCGCACCGGAAGCGGCGTGGGGCCTTGCGGATCCGGGCCAGCGAGAGCCGCCTGGAGCTCAGGCTGGGCCGACGCTCCATGGGAGAGCTGCTCTACCTGTTGGACGAGTTCTGCTCGGAGCAGGGCTGGCTGGTGGCCCGTCGCCCCCGGGCGGGACTCTCCGGGGCCAGCATCGCGGCGGTGCTCGAGTCGCTGGGGGTCGCGGTGCGCTTCGATGACCTCCTCGTCCTCGACGAGGCCTTCTTCGTCCGGCTGCAGTCCGACGCGGAGGATCGGGAGATCTACGAGGGCCTCCTGCCCTTGTCCGAGCGACTCGTCGCCTTCCTCGAGGAGTGGCGCGGGGAGCCATGAGCATGCTTCGCGTCGGCCTGGACCTTCGCGAGATCCGACGCGGTGAGGAGGTCTTCGCTCTCAGCCCCCAGGAGGTAGCGATCCTCCAGCTGCTCAGCGAGTCCGGAGGCCGGCCGGTGGAGCGAGCGGTGCTGCTCACAGAGGCCCTCGGGTACCGGGCAGGAATCGAGACCCGCGCCCTGGATCACGCAGTGACCCGGCTGCGCCGGAAGCTGGGCGATCCCTCCAGCCTCCCGAGCGTCTACGGGGTCGGCTACCGGCTCGTCTTCCAGGCGGAGGACGAGGATCTCATCGGGCGGAGCGAGCTGCTCGCCGAGCTGCGTCGGGCCACGGGGGTCGTGCTGCTGCTCGGACCCGGGGGCATGGGAAAGACGCGGCTGGCTCGAGCTCTGGGGGCGGAGATCTGGTGCGACCTGAAGGCCTGTCGGGACGACGGGGCGATGCGCGATGCCCTGGCAGGCACCCTCGACACGACCTTGGCGATCGAGCGAGTGCTGGCCCGGCGTGGGGCTCAGACGCTGGTGCTCGACAACTTCGAGCAGCTCGATGGCGCTGCGTGGGGACATCGAGGGTGCGCTCCGGCTGGCCTCGGCCGCTCTGGTCGAGGTGGACGCCGGCGGCGCCACGGCCATGCGTGCCCCGGTTCTCAGCGGTCTCGCGGCCTTCGCCCTGGAGGCAGGAGACGCCGAGAGGGCCCGCGGCTACCTGGAGCGCGCCCGAGAGCTCGGGGGCTCCCGCAACACGCTCCATCGGCTGCACCTCGTCCACGCCCTGGCCCACGTGGACCTCGCGGCGGGCAGCTTCGATGCGGCGATCGAAGGCTTCCGTAGTGTCGCGACAGAGGCGGCGGAGGTCGGGGAGGAGCGCCTGGTCGGCGACGCCTGGGAAGGTGAGGCGGCGGTGCTGGCCGAGACGCGGCGCTACGCAGAGGCCCGGATCCTGCTCGAGCGCGCGGTCGTGTCCCATCGACGGCTGGATCGGGCCATCGAGGAGGAGCGGGCGACGGTGCGAGCCGCGCTGGTCGATTCCTTGAGCGGACTTCCCGGGCTCACTCGTCTCGACGAGCGACGAGTCGGTCTCGATCTTCTGGGACCTCGCCAGCCTCTCGGACACCGACACCAGCACGGCGGACGTGACCATCTCCTCGAGCAGCGGAGACCCGGACTACTTCGGCACGACGCTGGCGGCGGGTGACTTCGACGGCGACGGCAACACGGGCTCGCTGTTCGGTCTCGGCATGCTCGCGGTCGACATGGACTCGGACGGAGCTGACGATCTCGCGGTCGCGGCGCCCGGCGAGGGCAGCGGCGGCAGCGTCTACTTCCTCACGCTGCAGTAGTCGGTGCCCTCAGCATCGGGTACAACGTGCCGATGCTGAGGGATCGCCTCAAGAAGCGCCTCAAGGAGCTCGTCGGTAACGACGAGCCCGCCCGGGCCAACGACGAGCCCGCCCGGCCCACTGCGCCGCCGCCGACCAAGGCTCCGGTGGTGGAGCCGGTGGCCAGGAAGCAAAACGGCTTCGCTGCGCTCGCGGCTGCCGCTGCTGCCGGAGAGCTCGACGAGGCTCGCCACGCGGATGAAGCGAGCACGGACGTGGCGGCCTACGCCGAGCGGGCGCGAGTGAACGGCCGCACCATCGAGCTGGCCGGGGCTGGCCTGAACGTCGCAGAGGACGGGGTCGAGTTCCTCGGCCCGATCGACAACGAGTCCTCCCGGGCGAAGGCCGCGGGGTTGGTGCTCACGATCGACCGACATGAGTGCATCAGCTGTGGCACCTGCATCGAGCACACAGAGGTCGTCTTCTTCCTCGGCGAGGACGACAAGTCCGGCGAGGAGGTCAAGGCCGAGGTGCTGGTTCAGGATGGTCCGATGGACCTCATCCAGGACGCGATCGACGCCTGTCCGGTCACATGCATCGACTGGCTGGCCATAGGGGAGTAGTCGACGGCTCCGTGGTAGCGTCGATGGCCCCGGAGCCCCCCGTGAAGCGACGCTCATTCGTAGTCTCACTCGTTGCTGGAAGCGCGCTCGCTGCGTGGTCGCCGAGAGCCCATGCCCTCGACCTGGTCAGCAGCTCCATGGCCTCGACCGGAGGCGCGCTGGGCATCGTGGGCATCGTGCTCGTGGGCACCGCCAAGGGCGACGAGAGCCAGAAGACGACCGGGCGAGTCTTCATCATCGCGGGCTTTGCTGCCTCCGGTGCCTTCCTGGTCAGCTCGACCGTGCTGAACATGCTCGCGCTGGCCGTCTACTCCGACGAGATCGAGGCGCTGGAGCTCGAGGCCGCGGCGGGCCATGGCCCGATGCTGGACAGCCTCGCCGCGGGCTTCGATCTGAGCCCCGCCGAGGTGGCAGAGGCTGTCGGTGCTGCCCGCGCCCACGTGCCCGCGCTCCAGGACAACGAGGCCTTCTCTCACGCCCTCCTCGCGGAGCTCAGCCTCCGCACTGAGCTGACACAGGATCGGGCTCGGCCCATCGTGCAGCTGCTCGCCGAGGAGCGCGGTTTCTCGGACATGCCGGGGCACAGGGAGCTGAGCCGGATCACCGGCGTTCCCATCGCAGCGCTGGCGTCGCTCACGGATCGCGTCATCGGAGGCCACCTCGAGGCGAGCGCCGTCGCCGGAGAGATCCGCAGCGCCCGCGCCATCCTCAACCGCGACTCCCTGGTGGTCCTCGACAGGGTCATCGACAGCATCCTCGACGAGCACGGCGAGGAGGTCCACCACTGGATGCTGCTGCAGGCCGAAGCGGCGCGAGCGAGGGGCATCGTTCCCTGAGGCGGCGCCTGGTCGCGCTCGCCTGCCTTCTCGGGTCGGGCCCGAGCTGGGCGGACCAGGAGGTGGAGGGCACCTCGTGGGTCCTGGTCGACGACGAGCTCCCTTGGGGGGAGGCGGAGGCGTCGCTCTTGGGAGAGCTGGCGGAGTCCTTGCCCCCGGCCTACCGAGATCCGGGCTGGACCGTGCGGATGAGCCTCCACCCCGCACCAGGGATGGACATCCGAGAAGAGCATGTGCTCGGACGGACCAACGCGGCGGGCCGCCGGGTCTCCCTGCGGCTCGACGGACTGGCAAAACGGCTCGGCGAGGGCTTCGCCGACGGCCTTGGGGGGGTGGTGCCGGAGGATCCGGAGGGCCTGGCCCTGGCCAGCCGGTACCTGGCCACTCGCGTCGTGATCCACGAGCTGACCCACGTCGTCGACAGGGGAGCCGACCTCAGCCACTCCGAGGCCTGGCGCAGCGTGGGGGACTGGTCCCTCACCGCCCGGGCCCCCGGTGTCATCCCGCGGGAGACCTTGGCGGAGTTCGCCTCTCCCCACGGTGCACGCAGTCCGTCAGAGGACCTCGCGACCTTCGCGGAGGTCTACTTTCTTCCCCCGCCGGTCGGCCCCACGGGCGCCGACGAGCACCCCAAGTGCGCCTTCCCGGGCAAGTTCCGCTTCTTCGCAGAGCGCTTCCCAGAGGGTCCCGACTACTCCGGGGTCACCTGCAACAGTCCAGGCGACGAGGGCCTTGGCGCGGACGAGGTCCGCCGGGTCGAGATCCTCTGGGCGATGCCGTCCCTCGAAGCAGCCACCTCGGCAGCCGGACACCTCATGTTGGTCCTCGAGCGGGAGACCCCAGGTGGGGTTCGGCTCGACACCTACTCGATGGTCGCGGACGATCGGGGCCTGGTGGAGAACTCCGCCTACTACCTGGCGATGGGGCTGGCCGGGGGCTTCTACTCGATGATCCAGCGCGAGCCGCTGGCCTCGGTCCAGCTCCGCTACGGCCGGGACGAGAACCGGGACATCGCGCGCTTCACCTGGCACCTCGACGAGGAGCAGGAGGCGAGGCTCCTCGCTCGCCTGCTCGATCTCGTCGAGCACTGGGAGCGTCCCTACTACTTCTTCCATCGAAACTGCACGGAGCTCATCGTCGAGCTCGCAGAGGCCGCCGGCACGCCGGTGGACGCGGCGCTGGTCAGCCCGCCGGATCTCCTCCTCGCCGACCTCCTTCGCCAAGGAGTGATCAGCCCCGTCGAGGTGCCGGCCTCCTACCGCAGCAGCGCCACCCGAGCGCTGATGTCCAAGGATGCCCGGGCGCAGGCGAGCGCTGATTTGTGCGGTGAGCGCTTCAGGGCAGAGTGGAGCGACCCCTCCCGTCGGGACGAGAGCTACCGGAGCATGCTCGGCCACGTCGAGCAGGTCGACACCAGCGAGTGCTGGTCGGAGCTGGCCCGCGTGCTGGCGTTGTCGGCGCCTCTCGAGCAGACCGAGTGGCTGGAGGTCTCTCGTAGCGGCGAGGACGTCGAGCAGCCGGGGCGCGCGGCGGCGCTCACGGCGGTGCGGGCTCACGTCTCGGTCGCGGAGCGCCTCGCCATCCAGCAGGAGACAGAGGCCATCATCGAGGCGGAGCTGGTCCGGAGGGAGCCCGGCCCCGAGGCCCGGGACCACACACCCTATGTGCCCCTGGGCGCCGGCCTCGTCTGGGGCGGTCAGGGTCTGTGGCTGATCGAGGTCCGGCGGAGTGCCTTCGAGCTCGTCGTCGGAGAGCCGCGGCGCTTCCCCTCCGCCAAGGGAGTCGGCGGTGCCTTCCTCGATGGCGCGGTCGCCTGGTCCCCCTGGGATCGCGAGCAGCTCGTCATCGAGTACCAGGTCCTGCGTCTCGGTCGGCTCGACGAGCCCCTGCGTCGGCGACCGACTCTCGGGCCTGCTCTTCGGGTGGTCGGGGTGCATGGGGACCTGGCCCGCCACGCCACCTCGGTGGAGTGGGCGGCGATGGGTTTCAGCGTGAACATCCTCCACAGTCCGGACTGGCGAAACCACCTCGATCTGGCTGCCTTCGTCGCAGGCGAGTCGGCCTGGGACGACGGGGTTCCGGCCCACGATGTCGTGCTGCCGCTCGGGATCGAGGTGCTGCTCAGCGCCAGGGGTCGTCCGATCATGCTGCACGCCGACGCCAGCCACAGCCTGCTGTTCGGTTCCAGGGGTCCGCTCCGGCGGTTGGACTACGAGGCGGCCCTGCGAGTGGGCTCCCTGACGACCTGGGACGTGGGCGTCACGCCGGAGCTCCGGGCCTCTGGTCGCCAGTGGATCGGCGATACGCCCACCTGGAATCGGCACCAGCTGGGGCTCGGTCTTCGCTTCGAGCGGTACTGAGTGAATCGGGGGCTGGACAGAGGGGGGATCCCCGAGGTACGAAGTGGTCGGACCACCAGACCACTGGACCAGTAGATTGCCGACCGTCATCCTCAACGACTGCCAGGAATACGACGCGGAGCGCATCCGCGGCATCGTCCGAGACGCCCTCGATACGCTGGGGCTGCGGCCTCACGGGCGCACGCTCGTGAAGCCGAACGTCGTGGCCTCTGGCCCCTTCTTCCCTCACGCCCACACCCGACCGGAGTTCGCAGAGGGCGTCCTGCGCGCGCTTCAGGACCGCGACGGCGGCATGACCGAGCTGGCCGTGGGCGAGCGCTGCGGCATCACGGTCCCGACCCGCTTCGCCTTCAAGCAAGCCGGCTTCTACCCGGTGGCGGACCGCGTCGGGGTGGAGATGCACCACTTCGACGAGACCTCCCAGGTCGAGATCCCGCTCTCTCATGAGGGTCGACTCCGGGACCGGCTCTTCGTCCCGGAGCCGGTCGCCGCCGCCGACTTCTTCGTCAACTGCCCCAAGTTCAAAGCCCATCCCTGGACGACGGTCACCTTCTCGATGAAGAACTACATCGGGATCCAGGACGACCGACACCGGCTGCTGGACCACGATCACCGGCTGGACACGAAGGTCGCGGATCTCCAGCACGTGCTTCAACCGCAGCTGGTGGCGATCGACGCCATCACAGCTGGCGAAGGCCGCATGCTGACCCCGGTGGCCTTCCCGTTGGGGCTGGTCATCTGTGGGGACAACCAGGTCGCGATCGACTCCGTCTGTTGCAACATCCTGGGCATCGATCCGCTGGATGTCCCCCACATCCGCATCGCACACGAACGCGGCTTCGGGCCGGTGGACCTCGAGACCATCACCGTGGCCGGCGACGTCTGCCTCGATGCCGCTCGGGAGCGAGCCCAGGGCTTCGAGGTCGGGCTGATCCGGGTCGAGGACTACTTCGAGGGCACCAGCATCCGGGCATACGGGGGCAAGCCGCCGGGCCGAGAGCACGACTACTGCTGGGGTGGCTGCCCGGGCGCGATGGAGGAGGCCATCGAGATCATGCGGCTCTTCGACGCCGCCACGGACTCCAAGATGCCGCCGCTCCACGTGGTCTTCGGGCGCTACGACGGACCGATCGACGCCCGACCCGGGGAGCGGGTCGTCTTCATCGGAGACTGTGCGGAATACCACGGGGATCTGTATGGGGAACCGGCGCGCGTGGAGAGCAAGTGGATCGACAGCGCCACGATCGACGGCCCCGAGGCCGTGCACGGCGACATCATGGCCAAGATGGTCGGGGTGGAGCGGCTGTTCCGGGGCGCTGGTGACGTCATCCGGCTGTCCGGGTGTCCGGTCTCCGTCGCCGAGCAGGTGCTGGCGTTGGTGAAGCTGGCTGGACTGGCGAATCCCTACCTCGAGCCCACCCAGGCCGCTGCCTTCTCCCACGCCTACCTCTCCACCCGTGCTCGCCTCGCCGCGCGGCGACTGTTCGGTCACAGCTACAACGTCCTCGGCCCTGCCCCCCGCGGTGCAGCGGCGAGCCGGATCTGATGCCCTTCGCGCCCATCAGGAAGCGCAAGCTGGGGGAGCAGATCGCAGAGAGCATCCGCGACGCCATCCTCGGCGGCGAGCTCACGGCGGGGGAGAGCCTGCCCTCGGAGCGCAGGCTGGCCGACCGCTTCGGCGTGAACCGCTCGAGCGTGCGCGAGGCTGTCCGTCGGCTCGAGGCCCTTGGCCTCGTCGAGGTCCGGCATGGGGGCGGGACCATCGTCAACGACGTCCTCGCCACCGCCGGTCTCCAGATCCTGCCCTTCCTCATCGCCCCGAACGGCGAACTCGATCCGAAGCTCCTGGCCGACCTCCTGGACATTCGCGTCGCGCTGATGGGCTTCACCGCCTCGCGCGCGGCCCGGGGCGAGGGGCCCCTCGATGACCTGGAGGCCCTGGTCGAGGCAATGGAGTCAGAGCGGGATCCAGGGCGCCTGCAGACCCTGGACTTCGACTTCTTCGAGCTCCTGGTCGTCCGGAGCGACAACCGCGTGCTCGGCCTGATCAACAACGCCGTTCGCCGCGTCTACAACACCCACGCCGAGCTCTTCGCGATGCTCTACGGAGACGGCATCGACACGACGCCGCACCGTCGGACACTCGAGGCTCTGCGTACCGGCGACGCCGATGGGGCTCGCCGCGCCATGGAGGCCCACGGCCTCATCGCCTGTGGAGGCATCTCATGATGGAAAGAGCCCGTAGGGCCCAGGCTCGCTGGGCCGCGCTGCCCGTCGAGGAGCGCGCGCGTCGGCTCCGCCCCGCGATCGACAGCCTGCTGGAGCGCCGCGAACAGATCGCGGACATCGTCTGCGAGGAGAACGGAAAGCCCCGCGTCGAGGCCCTGCTTCACGAGATCGGAGCCTCCGTCGGCAAGCTCGACTGGCTCTGTCGCGAGGCCCCTTCGATCCTCGCGCCAGAGGCCCGGCGCCTGACCTGGATGCCCACGCGACGGGCCGAGGTCCACCGGGTCCCCCACGGGGTCGTGCTGGTCATCTCTCCCTGGAACGTGCCTCTCGGGATCCCCCTCGGGCAGGTCGCCGCGGCGCTGCTCGCAGGCAACGCCGTGGTGCTCAAGCCGAGCGAGGTGACGCCTCGCTGCGGCGCTGTCGTCGGAGAGCTCTTTGCGGGCTGCGACCTTCCCAGCGGTCTCCTGCAGGTCGTCCAAGGCGATGGCGCCGTGGGCGCCTCGCTCATCGCCCAGAAGCCCGACAAGGTGCTGTTCACCGGGAGCGTCGCCACGGGGCGAAAGGTCATGAAGGCCGCCGCCGAGCACCCGATCCCGGTCGGTCTGGAGCTCGGAGGGATCGACGCGCTCATCGTCTGCGACGACGCGGACCTCGAGTACGCGGCCTCCGCGGCTGCCTGGGGAGCCACCTTCAACGGGGGCCAGGTCTGCGCGTCGGTCGAGCGCCTCCTGGTCCAGGCGAGCGTGTACGAGCCCTTCCTCGCCCTGCTCCAGGACAAGCTGGAGCGGGTCGATCCTGCGACCGAGCTCGGGCGGATCACCGCCCAGCGACAGAAGCGGGTCTACGAGCACCACCTCGAGGACATGAAGGCTCGAGGGCTGGACATCCGCACTGGCGGTGAGTTCATCGACGAGCTGCGCCTGGCCCCCACGCTGGTGGCTGGAGAGGGTGTCGGCGAGTCCGCCGTGTGGCGCGAGGAGAGCTTCGGGCCGCTGGTGGCCGCGCGTCCCTTCGACACCGATGACCAGGCGGTCCAGCTCCATGACGCCACGGAGTTCGGCCTGACGGCGTCTGTCTTCTCTCGCAATCCGGAGCGGGCTCGCGCGCTCGCCGGGCGGCTGCGCGTCGGCCTGGTGTCGATCAACGACGTCGGCGCCTCGCTCTATGGACACGCGGAGCTGCCCTGGGGCGGGGTCGGCCAGTCTGGTTTCGGCCGGAGCCAGGGCAAGGAGGGCCTCCTCGAGCTCACCTACGCCAAGGTGATCGAGGACGGCCCGGCCGGCTTCGAGGCCAAGCGTCCCTGGTGGTACCCCTACGACCAGGACCAGCTGCAGCTGCTGTCGATGTTCGGACAGCTCATCGGCTCCCGGAGCCACCTGGGACGGGCTCGCCTCCTGGCGCGGATGGGCGGCCGCGCCGCCCGCATGGTCACCCGCAGCCCGAGGCTCTGAGATGCACGAAGACAACCTCGTTCGCTACGTCGCCGGGGCTGGCGGACACGTGGAGTCCTGGTTCCTCCGGGCGAACGACCCGGACTCCCGCCGCGCCTTCTGGCTCAAGACGACCCTGCTCCAGGATCTGGAGGGTCGAGCCGTGGCCGAGGCCTGGTGTTGCACCTTCGATGGCGCGGACACCTGGGGTGGTCGCAGCACCGTGCCCCTGGGCGAAGCACGCCTGGTCGGTCCGCTCGTCGTCGGAGCCTGCGAGATGGATCTCGAGGCGGGGACCTGCCGGGGAGAGATCGGGGACCGCAGCTGGGACCTCCGCTTCGAGCGGGCGCCCGCGCCTCTCGCGGCACCCCTCTGCATGATGCCTATGGCCCGCATGAAGGAGTGGCCGGTTCCCCGCAGCAAGCTCCTGACACCAGCTCCGGCGCTGTTGTTCTCGGGCACGATGAGCTGGGGAGGGCAGGAGGTCGCCATCGAGCAGTGGCCGGGCATGCAGGGTCACAACTGGGGCAAGGAGCACGCCCACACCTACGCCTGGGGCCAGTGCCTGTTCTCGGACGACGAGGGGGTCTTCGCCATGGTCGAGGCCTTCAGCGGCCGGCTGGCGATGGCGGGACGGCTGACGCCCTTCATCTCGGGCATGGTCGTGCGCCGAGGAGACCGCGTCTACCGCTGGGACCGCCTCGTCGACCTCTGGAACCAGGAACCAGAGGTCCACGACACGCACTGGCGGCTACGGCTCCGCGGCCCCGACGGCGATGCGGAGCTCCGGATGCGCGCCCTGCCCGACGAGATGGTCACCCTCGGCTACCGGAATCCGGACGAACACCTCTCCTACTGCTTCAACTCCAAGCTGGCCGAGGTCGAGCTCGTCGTGAACCCGACAACGGGCGACGGCTTCACCTGCCGGAGTCCCCATGGTGGGGCTCTCGAGATGCTCCGGCGCGAGCCCAATCCGCGCTTCGGGGAGGTCGTGTGAGCGGTCTGTGTTTCTTCGAGACGATGTCCGGAGTCCTCGTGGACGACAAGGGCCTCTCCCACCTCGTCGACTTCGAGGTCAAGGCCGAGGCCAAGAGCGTGCGCGGCTTCCTACGAAGTGGGCGCAGCCGGCTCACCGGGGTCGTGCGTGCCCGTCCGTGGGCTGATGACGCGCCTCTCGAGGGCACCCTGGAGGTCGGCCCCCGTCTCTTCGTCTACGACTTCACCTTCCGTGACGAGGACCGCCTCTTCCGCCTGCGCGGCGAGAAGCACCTCGGCCCGACTCACCTGCTGCAGCGCATGACGACCCTGCACGCTGAGCTCTCAGAGGGCGAGACGGTCCTCGCGACCGGGACGATCCGCTTCGATCTGAACGAGGCCCCCGCGCTGTTGAGCTCGTTCTCTCCCTTTTCGGGCTTCAGGCGAGAAGACCTGCCCGGGACCTTCTCTCCCGAGGAGGTCGCCCTGATGCGTGCCTGGACGGAGACCGCGATCGTCCCCGGAGAACTCATCGCAGAGGCCGATGAACAGACCCACGAGGAAACCCTCGCCGTTCTTCGCCGGGCGCCGCCCCGGATTCGTCGCCTGACCAAGTGGGCACTTCGGGCGGTCGATCTCGCCGCCAGAGCCAGGTACGGCCGCGGCTTCGTCGGGCTCGACCTCGAGGACAGGCGCGCGCTCGCGGCGGGCATCGGGCGCGCCGGTGTCGGCGGTCAGGGGCTCCTCCTGCTCCTGGGCTTCGCGCCCAAGTCGGTGCACTTCGGTCGGCCGGAGTACCTCGAGGCCATCGGATCGATCAGCTACGACAACCCGGTCCGGGAGCCCGACCCGCGCTGGCTCCAGCAGGTCACGCCTCCAGAGGAGCTCGCACGCGACAGCGAGCTGGAGGCTGACGTGGTCATCGTCGGCACCGGCGCTGGCGGTGGACCCGTCGCCGCGATGCTCGCCGAGGCCGGCCTGGGCGTCGCGATCGTCGAGGAGGGGCGCTACGGGCTCCGCCAGGACTTCGAGGGTCCTCCGCTGGACCGCATGCATCGCTTCTGGCGGGACGGGGGCCTCCAGTTCACCCTGGGCAACGTCCCCATCGCCTTGCCGACCGGCAAGATGGTCGGCGGCACCACCGCCATCAACTCCGGGACGTGCTTCCGCACCCCGGACGCGGTGCTGGCCGAGTGGCGCTCAGAGGGCTTCCCGACGGACTTCTCCCCTCAGTCCTTCGGGCGCTGGCTGGACTCGGTGGAGGCGGAGCTGCAGGTCGAGCCCGGGGAGGCGCGCTACCTCGGTCGGATCGCAGAGGTCGTCGCCCGGGGCGCAGAGGCCATGGGCAAGCCCCACGGTCCCCTCCGCCGGAACGCGCCGGGATGCGATGGTCAAGGTGTGTGCGCGGTCGGCTGTCCGACCGACGCCAAGCGCTCGACGAACATCTCCTACATCCCGCGGGCGCTGGCGAGTGGAGCGGCGCTGTTCACCGGGCTCAAGGTCCACCGCGTGCTGATGCGGGGGCACCGAGCCGTCGGCGTCGAGGCTCGTGGACAGGACGAGCGCGGGGCTCCGCGAAGGCTCCGGATCAAGGCCCGGGCGGTCGTCATCGCGGCCGGGACGCTCGCTTCACCGCTTCTGTTGCACGCCAGCGGCGTCCGCCTGCCGATGCTCGGGAAGAACCTCTCCATCCACCCGGCGCTGGGCATGTTCGGCATGTTCGAGGAGCGCATGGAGGCCTGGAATGCCATCCCCCAGAGCTACGGGGTCGAGGGACTGGTCGACGAGCGCGTTCGCTTCGAGGGCTTCTACGTGCCCCCGCAGCTCGCTGCGCCGCTGATGCCCGTCGAGGGCCCCGAGCTCACCCGCTGGATGGACCGGGCCGCTCATGTCGCCCAGTTCGGCTTCATGGTGCGGGACCGTGGCGTCGGTTCGGTTCGGCCTGACTCCGGTGGTCGCCCGCTGATCCGCTACGACATCGACCGGGGGACCCTCGAGCGCTTCCGAAAGGGCTCGGCGCTCCTGGCCGAGCTCCTGCTCCGCGGGGGCGCCAGCGAGGTCCTCGCCGGGGTGGGATCCACGATCACCCTGACCACGCTGTCCGAAGCCCGCGCCCTGGCCGAGGCTCCGCTGCGCCCGAGCGCCTTCCGCTCCAGCGCCTTCCACCCCCTGGGGACCTGTCGCATGGGCGCTGACGCCGCCCGCGGCGTCGTGGACTTCGACCACAAGGTCTACGGGACGCGGAATCTGTACGTGATCGACGGCTCGACCGTGCCCAGTTCGTTGGGCGTCAACCCCCAGGTCACGATCATGGCGATGGCCGCTCGGGCGGGGCATCGTCTCGCTGCTGCCCTCGGATAGGGGCGGAGGGCGCTACGCTCCAAGCGTGTCCCGCGTCAACCTCGCGCTGCGCCTCTCGGTGCTCGTCTTCCTCTCGATCGTCGCGCTCATGGTGGCGGTGGACTGGATCATCGGCCTGTCCGTGCCGGGGGATCGCAGGCCGGCGCTGTTGCTCTTCGTGAGCGTGGCGCTCATCGGCGGGCTCATCGTCGCCTTCGCCCTGGACCGGATGGTCGTGAAGCCGATCCAGAGCACCATCGGGCAGGTTCGCTCGACCTCCAATGAGGACTGGCGCAAGGTCATCGAGCCCCAGGGTGGGCCCGAGATGCAGGAGCTCGGTCACGCCTTGGAGCAGCTTCGAGCTGACCTCGTGGCCGAGCGGGACCAGCTCGAGCGGCGCGTCGAGGAGCGCACGGAGCAGCTCCGCGAGGCCGAGAGACAGCTCGGCCAACAGGCGCGGCTCGCGGCCCTCGGCCAGCTCGCTGCGGGCGTCGCCCACGAGGTCAACAACCCCAACGGCGTCGTGCTCTCGCGGGTCGGCTACCTCTTGAAGGTCGCAGACGACGAGGGCCTCGATCCAGACGTGATCGAAGACCTCGAGACCATCGAGCACCAGTCCCAGCGTGTCGCCTCGATCGCTGGCAACCTCCTCCAGTTCGGGCGCACCACTCCAGGCGGGATGGGGCCGGTCGTGGTCACCGAGGTGCTCGAGCTGTCCGCGGGGTTGTTGAGACACCAGGCTGGCGAGCGCTCGGTCGAGGTCGTCGTCGATGCGGACCCGGGCCACGTGGTCGACGCCGACCGCGACGCGCTGGAGCAGGTCGTGTTCAACCTCGTCCGCAATGCCCTGGATGCATGCGACGAGGGTCGGGTCACCCTCCGGTCCCACGTCGACGGCTTCTCGGTCGAGGACCAGGGGCGGGGAATCGACCCGGACGTCCTCCCGCGCATCTTCGAGCCCTTCTTCACCACCAAGGGCGTGGGTCGTGGAACGGGCCTGGGGCTCTCGGTGAGTTACGGCATCGTGTCCGAGCACGGCGGCCGGATCGAGGTCGACTCGACGCCCGGCGCCGGCACCACCTTCCGGGTCCACTTCGCATGAGCGCGACTGTTCTCGCCATCGACGACGAGCCCGAGCTCCTCGGCAGCATCAGGAAGATCCTCAGCCGGGAGGGGCTGCGGGTGTTGACCGCGTCCTCGGGCGAGCAGGGCCTGCTCCTGCTCCAGCAGGACGAGTCGCCCGATCTGGTGCTCACCGACCTGATGATGCCCGGACTCGGCGGCATGGAGGTGCTTCGCAGCGTGCGCCGCCGCCACCCGGAGACCCCCGTCGTCGTGATGACGGCCTACGCCACGGTCGAGAACGCCGTCCAGTCGATCCGCGAGGGGGCATACGACGTCCTCACCAAGCCCTTCTCTCCCGACCAGCTGCTCCTGGTGGTCCAGCGGGCCGTCGAGCGTCGCCGGCTGCGGGTCGAGAACTCCGCCCTGCGCGCCCAGCTCGGGCGCGGCGAGAGCGACGGGCCTTCGCGCATCGTCGGCGAGTCCCAAGCCATCGAGCGGCTCCGGGAGCTGCTGCGTCGGGTGGGGCCCACGGAGCTCTCCGTCCTCATCACGGGCGAGTCCGGCACCGGGAAGGAGATCGTGGCGCAGGCTCTCCACCTCGCCAGCAAGCGAGCGAAGAAGCCCTTCGTCCCGGTCGACTGCGCCGCCATCCCCGCCAACCTGATGGAGTCGGAGCTCTTCGGCCACGAGCGGGGCGCCTTCACCGGCGCGACCGGTCGTCGCAAGGGGCTGGTCGAGGCGGCGCACAAGGGCACCTTCTTCCTCGACGAGATCGGCGAGATGTCGCTGGATCTGCAGGTCAAGCTCCTGCGCCTGTTGCAGGAGCGGCAGTTCCGCCGGGTGGGCGGGACCGACATGCACGAGGTCGACCTGCGTGTGGTCGCGGCCACCAATCGCCAGCTGGACAAGATGGTCCGCGAGGGCGGCTTCCGCGAGGACCTCTTCCATCGCCTCAACGTCGTGCACGTTCACCTGCCCGCGCTGCGCGAGCGCCCGGAGGACGTGCCGATCCTCCTGCAGCACTTCGTCAAGCGCTGCGCCCTGGAGGCCGGGAGGGGTTCGCTGCGACTCTCGAGCGACGTCGTCGACGCGCTCACGCGCTACTCGTGGCCGGGCAACGTGCGCGAGCTGGTGAACTGTGCGCGCTATGTCGCTTCGCTGGCTCCTGGTCCAGAGGTGCGCCTGGCCGACCTGCCTCCGCGCCTGAAGGGGGTCGGAGGACCCGTGCCGCTGGCCTCTGAACAAGCTCGCGGCTCTCCCGGCTCTGCCGGCTCCGCCCTTGGCGAACCGGCGGCCATTCGCTACGACCTCCCCTACAAGAAGGCCAAGCGAATGTGGCTGGAGGTCTTCGAGTTCGCCTACATCACCTACCTGTTGAAGCGGCACGACAACAACGTCTCCCACGCGGCTCGAGAGGCCGGCATCGACCGGAAGTCGATCCAACGGCTCATGAAGCGCAACAACATGAAGGGCACTCGGGATGAGTGAGCTATTCTCGGCGCCCTCGTGAGCGAAGTCACCAGCACCATCGCGGAGCCGCTCCGGCGGCAGATCCATCTCCGCAAGGGACGCCTCACCTGCGTCGCTGGTCCCGACACGGGCGCCTCCTGGGAAGTGGACACAGACGTGCTCCACATCGGCGCCAAGGCCACCAACGACGTGATCCTCACCGACACCACCGTGAGCCGCCGCCACGCAGAGGTCGTGCGCACCCGCGAGGGTGTGGTGCTTCGCGACTGCGGCTCCACCAATGGGACCTTCGTCGGGCCGATTCGCGTGAAGGAGGTCTTCCTCACCCCCGAGATGAGCTTCCGGGTCGGCAAGACGGAGCTGTCGTTCTCTCCGACCGACGAGGTCATCGAGATCCGCCCCTCCAAGAAGCACCAACTCGACCAGATGGTCGGAGACTCTGTCGCGATGCGAGAGCTCTTCTCCATCATCGAGCGGGTGGCGCCGACGAACCTCACCTGCCTGATCACCGGAGAGACCGGCACCGGGAAGGAGCTGGCATCTCGCGCGGTCCACAACCTCTCACCCCGGAAGAACGGACCGTTTCGCGTCTTCGACTGCGGCGCGGCTCCGGAGACGCTCATCGAGTCCGAGCTCTTTGGCCACGAGAAGGGATCTTTCACCGGGGCAGTGCAGGCCCGCGAGGGCGTCTTCGAGGCCGCCCACCGCGGCACCATCTTCCTCGACGAGATCGGAGAGCTCCCGCTCGACCTGCAGCCGAAGCTCCTACGCGTGCTGGAGCAGCGCGAGGTCCGCCGTGTCGGGTCGGGACGCACTCGCGCGGTCGACGTGCGGGTGGTCGCCGCCACCAACCGCAACCTGATCGAGGAGGTCCGCGGCGGCCGGTTCCGCGAGGATCTCTACTACCGCCTCGCCGTCGTCGAGCTCCACCTGCCCGCGCTCCGTGATCGGGTCGAGGACCTCCGCGCGCTGGTCGACCACATGCTGAAGCGGAACCAGGTCGAGCTGCAGGTGAGCGAGTCGGTGCTGGAGCTCTTCAAGGCCTACCACTGGCCCGGGAACGTGCGCGAGCTGGCGAACGTGGTCGAGCGCGCCATCCCGTTCACCGACGGCGAGGAGATCACCTTGCACGCCCTGCCGGATGCGCTGCGTTCACCCGGACCCGGCCGCGGACCCTCCGCCGCGGCGGTCGGTGCGAACTCGAGCTCTGCCGACGTGCCCTTCAAGGACGCGAAGGTGAAGCTCATCGAGGCCTTCGAGCGCCAGTACCTGCTCGATCTCATCGACCGCCACGGCGGCAACGTGTCGAAGGCGGCTCGCGCCGCTGACATGGACCGGAAGTCCATCACCCGGCTCCTCAAGAAGCACGGGATCCGCTGAGGGTCACCCGCGGCGCAGGAGCCTCTTCAACAGCGAGCGTCTGCCCAGCGGCGCCTCCTCGACCGGTCGTCTTCCCGCGAGCACCGCGCGGATCCACGCGACGAGGCGCTCGTCCGAGAGTTGGCCTCGCGCGTAGCCCTCCGCGGTCTCCATGACCTCTTCGGCGGAGCCCGCCCCCATCGGGTCGATGACGGCCACCGGAGTCGGTCGAAGGTCGGTCTTCAGGGTTCGGCAGAGGCTGATCGCTCCCCTGGGGTTTCGGGGGTCCACGGCGACGATGACGAGCTCCGGCGCAAGATCCCGCACCCTCTTCATGGCGGTGCGCGAGGGATCGTCGGGGAGCACCCGAAACTCGTCCCGAAGGGCGCCGATGAGCGCCAGCCTATGGCCAGGGTCCCCCACGAGGACCAGCAGGCTCGGTCGCGGTTGGCTGTTCGTCACGGCTACAAGCGCCATGGTAGCGTGCGGAGCACCCTGAACAGATGCTGGAGTCCACTCTTCATGAGCAACCGTCTGCAGGATATCCAGGTCGAGCTGAGGTCCATCCTGGATGCTCGGTTGGCCGAGCTGACAAAGGTCATCTCGGAGACCGAGAAGACGACCCGCGACATCGTCTCCGCCGAGCTCGAGATAGCCCGCACGACGCAGGCGGCCGAGGGGCTGGAGTCGGAGGCCGAGCGCCTGAAGAAGGACGCCGCGTCGATCAGGGCGCGCACCGCCGACATCACGAAGAGCCACTCCAAGCGGGTGGAGGAGCGCGACCTCTTGAAGCTGGAGCTGGAGGGCCTCGAGAAGGATGGCAGCGAGCTTAGAAAGGAGGTCACGAGCCTGGAGAAGAAGGTCAAGAGAGCAGAGGAGCGGAGCTCCAAGCTCGCTGCCGACAAGGACAACCTGGAGAGCAAGCTCAAGGAGCTTCGTGAGCAGATCGCGAAGATGAAGAAGCTGAAGGCCGACCTGATGAGCTCGATGAGGGGGAACATGAGCGAGCTCACCGGGGGCGACTAGTGCCCCTCGGCAGAAGTCGCGACGCGCCTTCCACCGGCGCCTTCGGCGCGCGCCGCGGCGCGGCGCTGGGGCACTCGTTTCCTTCCAGGGGGGCCCCTCCCCCCGGGCCTACGGCCCTCCCCCCGTCGCAGCCCCGACTGCGTCGGAACTTACGCGGGAGAGAACTAGTCAATGGCGCGTAAGGGCTCCAAGAAGCCGGGGGCCGACGACGCGCTGGCGGCGGCGCTCGCACTTCGGGATGTGCTGTCGACTGCCGCCGGCACCCTTGCGGTCCTGAAGACCCAGGGAGTCTCCCTGGAGGCCATCCACGACTCCGAGAGGGTCCGCTACGAGGCCTACGGCTCACGCTTCGACAAGCTCGCTCGCCGGGCCCGCTTCCTGCGCATCCGCTGCGAGGTCTACTCTTCCGTCGAGTGGCCCTCGCTGGACATCGAGTCCCTCGAGCGCACGGTGGACATCAAGGAGCCGCCTGCTCCGGTCGCTGCCGAGGTCATCGAGTTCTTCGAAGACAACGATGAGAACACCACGCCGCTGCCGGACGTCTCGGACCGGACGGATCCGCATGGCTTCGAGGACGACGAGGCCACCGTCCTTCACACGCCCGTGGAGGGACCGGCCACGCTCGTCCCTGAGACGTCCGCCGACCAGGAGGGCAGCGTCGATCTTGACGCGAGCCTGGAGGCCGAGCTGGTGGACGATCTCGGCGAGGCCAGCGTGGACATCGTCGAGGATGAGTCCGCGAGTGATGACGAGATCGCACCGGAACCGGAGCCGGAACCGGAGCCGGAAGCGGAACCGGAAGCGGAAGCGGAACCTGGTGCTGTCTTCGAGCCGCGCGTGGTCGAACAGGTCGTGGTCGAACAGGTCGTGGTCGATCCTCTGCCCGTCGTCGAGGAAGACCCGGAACCTGAGCCTGAGCCCGAGCCTGAGCCGGAACCTGAAGCGGAGCTGGAGCCGGAACCTGAACCTGAACCTGATCCAGCCGGGATCGTGGATGTCGACCAGGTCGCAACGGAGATGGAGACCTTCGACCCGGTGGAGGCGGTCCTCTTCGAGGTCGACGCCGGCGCACGGGACGACACCGGCGTTCACAGCGGGAACGACAACCCCGCGAACCTCGTGGACGAGCTCGGCAAGACCATCCTGCCGACCATCAAGGACCGCTCGAGCGGCACGGGCCCCGTGGCGGCAGCGGCCGTCCAGATGAACCCGGATGGGAGCGCCACGGCCATCGGGGGAGAGGACGAAGACGAGGACATCGAGCTCGCGCTCGGTGACGCGGGTCCTGAGTACGATGCGATGCCCGTGGCGGATTCCGGCTTCGCCTTCGAGCACGAGGAGCCCGAGTACGAGGACGACGAGGAGTCCCAGGACCTCCCCAAGGCCCCGAAGCTGACGCCGGACGAGCCCGCCTACTCCAACTACCACGACGGCAGCGTCGAGCTGACCGGCGACGACATCTCGCAGATCGAGGAGGTGGACGAGGGCAGGATCCGGACCCTCGAGGAGCAGGCCCAGGAGGCCCTCGAGCGGGGCGACCTTCACGCGGCCGCGACCTCCTACAGCGATCTCCTCGAGCTCGATCCGACCAACCTCGACGCCTACCTCGGGCGTGGCCGTTGCTACCTCGATCTCGGCGACTACGCGGCCGCGATGTCGGACTTCCAGAAGGGCGAGGACCTCGACCCGGAGGGACCGGAGAGCCTGGTGGCCATGGGCGAGCTCTTCTTCGCGCGCAAGGAATACAGCCGGGCCATCGAGTTCTTCGATCAGGCCATCGAGCTCGACGGCTCGCACGCCATGGCGCGCTGTCGGCGAGGCATCTCCTACTACTACAAGAAGAGCTACCGCCAGGCGTTCCTGGACTTGCAGAAGGCCTACACGCTGGACCCGGAGATCCCGAACATCCGCAAGTACGTCCAGATGGCCATCAAGAAGCTGGAGCGGTCCGGCGAGGGCTGAACTCCGGGTGCGTAAGCGCCTTCGCGGGAGCCTCCTGCCAAGCGCGTAGTCGCGTTCGCGCTTCGTCTTTTCCAGACGGCCAAGACCCTGGAATCAGGATCCCAGAGGAGTTGGCATGGTCCCTGCAGTAGGACCGGCGAACGATAGCTGGACGCGTCCGCATGATCCCGATGACCGAGACCAAGAACGACCTCTTCAAGAACCGGAACCGTACGGTGGCGCGCTCGTTCTACCGGCACCTGAAGGCCGAGGGCTTCTCGCACGAGCAGATCATCGAGCTCTCCACGACGCTCCTGGATCTGGTCGCCAGCGATCTGCAGCAGCGCAAGGCCGAGGTCCAGGCCAAGTAGGCCTCAGTCCGGCTTCAGCACCGTCATCAGCTCTCGCCACTCCCGAGGGCTCATCCCGCTGCCCTCCTGGTGGACGTCCTCGCCCCTGATCATGCGGCGGACGACCTCGATCGACGCGCGTGACAGAAAGGCGCCCTGCAGGCGGTAGTCGACGAAGGCCTCCCAGGCGTGGGGGACCCAGGCTTGGACGAACTGCGCGATGGCCTCGCCGTAGACGCGGATCTCGTACTGGGCGTGGGGGTGCATCCGCAGCGACAGGAAGTGCAGCAGGTTGTGGAGGTCGATCTTCCAGTACCACTGGGTGTAGTAGTTGACCGGGAGGTCCATCCTGGCGAGCTCGCGGGCGAGCTGGTGCTCCTCCATGAGCTCTTCATAGGTGTCGTAGCTCTGCAGCGCGTCGCGCTTGAGCAGCTCGAGGACCTGGGCCGCAGCCTCGGGCTCGAGGGTCTCGCCGCGGCCTTGCTTGTTGTCCTTCGACTGGACCGCCAGCTGCTCGGGTGCCGGGATGTAGAACTCCTTGTCGAGCACCGAGTACCGGGCGCTGTACTCGTTCACGTTCGCCGTGCGATGGCGAATCCACTGCCTCGCGACGAAGATGGGCAGCTTGCAGTGGAGCTTGATCTCGGCCATCTCCAGGGGGGTCGTGTGGCGATGGCGCATGAGGTAGCGGATCAGCCCGCGGTCCTGGCGCATCTTCTTCGTACCCCGGCCGTAGCTGACCCTGGCAGCCTGCACGATGGCGGAGTCGTCGCCCATGTAGTCGACGCAGCGGACGAAGCCGTGGTCGAGGCATGGGATCGGCTCGTAGAGCATCTCTTCCAGCGCAGGCACCGTCGCGCGCCTGGTCTCGTGGCGCTGCGCCTTGGCCTCGTCGATGGCCTCGCGCATGTCTCCACTGAGCTTCATGGACCTCTCCAGCGGGGTAGAGTCCCTAACCCCCGTGGAGGAACGATGACGCCCGAAGCCTTCGCCGAAGAGGCCACGAAAGCTCTCGGAAACGGAGACGCCGAGCAGGCGCTGGAGTGGATGGGTCGCGCCGTCGAGTCCTCTGAGCACCCGCGGCCTGATCTCGAGCACGGCATGGCGGTCATCCTGCTCCAGCTGGGCCGACCCGGCGAGGCCCTGCCGCACCTGGAGAGCGCCCTGGAGCTCGCCTGGGAGGCCAACGTGCCGGGGGCCTTCCTGGCCCACATCCACACGGCGCTGGCCGCGGCGCACGAAGACCTCGACCATCCAGGGCGCGCCTTGGAGATCTACGACAAGCTCTACGACATCGACGCCCGTCACGAGGCCCGCTCGAGCCACGCCCACCTGCTGCTCGGCATGGGGCGAACGGACGAAGGCATCGAGGAGCTCGGGCGCTACCTCGAGCTCGCGGACGTGGCGGACGAGTTCAAGGAAGCGGCGTCCAGCTTCATGAAGGACGTCGTGGACTTCCGCGACGACTGCGACCCCCGCGAGCTCCTCGGGGCCCACCGCGGCGGCTACGTCGAGTTCTTCGACGCCAAGGCGGCGGAGATGGCCGAGCAGGGCTGGATCGCCGAACCGGCCCGAATGACCCGGGCGCCGGACGGGCGGCTGTTGCCCGTCATCCCAGAAGGTGCCCGCCCCTACGCTGCGGTCCGTGTCGACCTCGCCAGCCCCGAAGGTGGCGCCGGCCAGATCGGCGATCAGCCCATGATCGTGGCGCTGGCAGGCTTCGAGACCCTCGCCCAGGCTCCGGTCTCCTTCCTGGACAAGACGCAGCCCTTTCCGATCTGGATCGCATCCCAGTGCCCGTGGGACCAGATGCCCATCACGGTCGTCGTGGGTCGCGGCGACGCAGAGGAGCTGGTCGAGCCCATCGTCGCCGAGTGGTACACAGCCGGCTTCAACGGTGCCTTCGGAAGCGCCGAGCTGGGTCGCTTCCACTACATCAGCGACCCCGAGCCCACCCACGATGGCCGCGGGGTGCGCTTCCACGTCGACCTCGGGCGCGCCGAGCTGCGCTGCATCGACGCCCTCATCGACGCTCTGGTGCCGGTCCACTCGGTCCATGGCGTCGACAAGCTGCTGTTTGGACGAGGTCACGCCTGAGGGCCCTGCTCTGGGAGGCCCTGCGGATCGCCGGTGCTCTCGGCCTGTTCTTGGGAGTGATCCTCTGTGCGACCTTCCTCCCGGCTGCCGACTTCGGCTCCGATGGGGACGGGGCATCAAAGGCACCCTGCGAGGTCCTGTCCAACACCAGCTCCAGCTACTCGGACGAGGGTGGGCAGATCTACGAGCTCGTCTTCGACCACGAGGGCGGCCAGGGCGTCGCCTACACCTATGACGCCGAGCTCATGGGCTCGACCACCTGCATGCAGCCCAATGGGGCTCCGGAGCGCATCCGCCCGGTCGGCTCTGAGATGAAGCCCTTCGGCGCCGAGACGCTGTTCGTCCTCGTCTTCGTCCTCGGCGGGCTCGCGATGATCATCGGCGCCACCGTGATGAAGCGGCGTCACATCGCCAGGATCATGGAAGGCACCGAGTAGTCAGCAGAGGAACAGGATCATGCGGGAAGGCCTACCCGATCCCGGGCCTCCATGCGCCCGTAGATCCTGCGATACGCGCCGTCCTGGGTGACCAGATCTTCGTGCCTGCCGGTCTGCACGATGCGGCCCTGTTCCAGCACGAGCACTCGATCCGCGCGCTGGATCGTGGCCCTCCTGTGGGTCACGACGACCGTCGCCATGCCTCCGATGCGCTCCTCCAGGGCCTGCCAGAAGGCGGCCTCGGTGTCGGCGTCCAGCGCCGCTGTGGCATCGTCCAACAGGAGCACGTCGGGCTCGCCGACCAGCGCACGGGCCAGGGCCACGCGCTGCTGTTGACCACCGGACAGCGTCACGCCGCGCTCGCCGACCCAGGTGTCGAGGCCCTCCGAGAACGCAGGCAGATCCTGCTCCAGGCGCGAGATGCGAAGGGCCGCGTCGAGGTCCCCCTCCCGCCCGAGCATGATGTTCTCCGACAGCGGAGCCGACAGGAGCACCGGGTCCTGGGGCACGACCGCGAGCTCGAGGCCCACCCGTCGGGAGCCAGAGCTCGGACGGGCGCCGCTGATTGCATGCACGAGCGTGGTCTTGCCCGCGCCGACCGCGCCGACGACCGCGACGATCTCGCCCGGGCTGACGACGAAGTCGACCTCGCGAAGCAAGGTCGCGCCGTCCTCGCTGATGACAGAGGCCCCGCGGAGCTCGACGCCTCCGCCCTCGGGTGGGTCGTCGAGGGCTTCGTCGCCGGGGGCCTCGTCCAGCAGTCCGTCGAGTCGCCGCAGCGCTGTCGCGGTCTGCTTGTAGCGGGAGAGGAACATGCCGACATCGAACATCGGCCAGATGAGGACGTTGACGAGGCCCTCGAAGGTGATGAACTCGCCGAGGGTGAGCTCCTCGCCGAGCACATGGAGCCCGCCGGCGAGCAGCAGCGCGACCAGCGCGATCTGCCAGCCGTAGCCATAGAGCAGGAGCACCCCCTGCTGGACCCGCTGGGTCTGGACCTCCGCGTGTTCCTGGCGCTCGATCTGGCCGGCGAAGCGACTCCGGGCCTGGGCCACGAGGCGGCAGGCCTGCACGATGCGGATGCCCCCGAAGGTGCTGGTCAGCTCGTCGTTGATCCCGCTGATGGCCTGCTGGACAGCAAGGAAGCGCTTGCCCAGCGCATCCTGGGCGAAGGCCTGGAGTCCGAGGAGGACAGGGAGGGGCAACAGGATCCACAACGTCAGCTGCCAGTCGATCGAGGCCATGGCCACCACGCAGGCAAGGACGATGAGCGTGGCCTCGTAGGTCCGGAAGACGCCGGAGCAGAGGAACCAGCTGATCTTGTCGCCGGCGTCGTCGGTCAGGCGGGTCACCACGTCGCCGGTGCGCCAGCGTCGGTAGAAGCTCTCGTCGAGCCGCGAGAGGTGACCGAAGACCACGGTGCGCGCCCGCCACTGGAGCCGCGCGTTCATGTAGCTCCTGGTGCCCTGCAGGAAGACATAGAGCAGGCGGTGGCTGACACCGAGCAGCGCGAGCCAGAGGGCGATCTCGCGCAGGGTCGCGGCCTCGCCGCTGCCGATGGCGTCGACGATGTACTGCCAGAGCCAGGGAAACGCGGTGACCAGCACAGCGCTCCCGAGGGACAGCACGAGCACGATGCCCAGACCCACCGGCGAGCCCTTCCAGAGCGCGAGGCCCCAACGCCAGACGACGCGCAGGTCGCTCATGCGGCGGCCTGGAGTTGATGCAGCGCCGCGTAGAGCCCACCGGCGTCGATGAGCTCGTCGTGGGTGCCGAGCTCCTCGACCACACCGGCTCGCAGGACTGCAATGGTGTCGCAGGCCCGCACCGTGGCGAGGCGGTGGGCGACGGTGACGACCGTGCGTCCGGCCATCAGGCGGGACAGCGCCCCTTGGACGAGCGCCTCTGTCTCCGGGTCCACGGCGCTGGTCGCTTCGTCGAGGACCAGGATCTCGGGGTCGTCGACGATGGCGCGGGCGAAGGTGAGCAGCTGGCGCTCCCCCCTGGAGAGGTTGGAGCCTCCATCCCGGAGCTCGTGGTGCAGGGGCATGTCGATGCCCAGGGTGTCCAGCGCGCGCCTCGCTCGATCCTGGTCGCCGCCGAGGTTGTCCAGCACGCTCCCAGCGAAGAGGTGGACATCCTGCAGGACCAGCCCGATGCGTTGGCGGAGGTCCTCGACCGCGAGATCCCGGAGATCGACGCCGTCGATGCGCACGCTCCCAGCGGTGGGGTCCCGGAAGCGCAGCAGCAGGTTCAAGACCGTGCTCTTTCCTGCTCCGGTAGCCCCGACGATGCCGACGTGGAGGCCCGCGGGGATGTCGAGGCTCAGGCCTCGCAGGACTGGTGTTCCCTCGACGTATTCGAACCGGACCTCGTCGAGCTGCATGCCGAGCTCCACCCCTGGCCAGGGCACCGCCTCCTCGGGATCCGTGATGTTGCGTGGTGTGTCGAGGATGTCGCTGACCCGGATGGCCGCAGCTCGGGCCCTCTCCAGGGTCGAGAGGTGGTGGGACAGCCGAATGAGCGGGTGGAACATCTGGCGGAGGTAGCCGAGGCCCATCACCAACGCGCCGATGGTCAAGGTCCCCTGGTCGACCTTCCATGCGCCGACCGCGAGCAGCACCACCATGCCCAGGCTGCGAACCAGGACCACCGAGTTGAAGTACCAGATGCCCTGCATGTGGGACTTGAACTCCTTGTGGAAGACCTCTTCGTTGAGCGCCTCGCTGCGGTCGCGCGCCCACTGCTCCCGGCGGAAGCCGCGCAGGGTGGGCATCGCGCGGACGAGCTCGGTGAGCAGTCCCGTCAGCGTCGAGCGCACCTTGCGCAGGGCCAGGAAGTAAGGGGGGGCGACCTTGCGGAAGAGCGCGAAGAGCAGGAGATAGAAGGGCAGCACTGCGGCGCACAGGGGCGCGATCTCCGGGGCCGAGACCGCCATCACGGAGAACATGCCGACGAAGAGCAGGACATCCGCGGGCAGAGCCAGCAGGACCTCGGCGAAGAGCACCCGCAAGGCGTCGGTGTCGCCCTGCACACGGGTGATGAGGCGCCCGCTGGTGTGCTGGTCGTGGAAGGCCAGGTCGTGCTCGACGAGGTGGTCGAACAAGAGGCGCTTGAGCCCCTTCATCGCCCGCTGGGCGCAGATCTCGATGCCAACCCGCGCGGCGTAGGTGAGCCCCAGGTTTCCGGCGAGCACGGCGGTGAAGAGCGCTGCCTTCACCACCAGCCCTTCGCGGTCACCCCTCGCGAGGTCCTCGTCGATCGCGGTCGCCAGCAACCAGGGACCAGCGAGGTTGAGCCCGGTGGCCGCGATGAGACCCAGGATCGAGGCCGTGAGCAGGCCAAGACGTCCCCGAAACAGCGGGGCCAGTCTCAGGAGGGGGTGAGGCACCGCGACAGGGTAATCACCGGACTCGGTGCAGAACCCTCAGAGCAGCCACTGCATGGCCGCCCAGGCCCCTGCGGCTGCCGCCAGTGGCACGCTCAGGTTGTCGTCGATCCTGCGGGAGACGAGCTCCGCCACGGTCGCCAGCGGTGCTGCACAGGCGGCCACGACCACCGCGCCGAGGAGGCCGACGGCCGGGTGGAAGACCCACACCGTGACGAAGGTCACGATCAAGGCGGTCGCCAGGAAGGCCGCGCTGCCCTGGAGGCTGCGCCCATTCATCAGCTTGATCCTGCCGTAGCGTCGGCCGATGATCGCCGCTATCGGATCTGCGGCGCCGAGCACGATGACCGCCACGGCGCAGAGCAGCTTCGAGCCCGTCAGCGACAGCAGGAACAAGGCTGTGCAGTACCAGGTGGCCGAGTTCACGCGGTGGGCCTCGTGGGGGTGGCTCACCTTGGAGAAGACCCACAGCAGGGCGTCGTTCCAGCGGGGCAGGTAGCGGCGCGACAGCTCCAGGGTCCAGGCGACGCCGACGAAGGTGGCCGCGACAGCCTGCATCCAGCTGACCGTGAGCACGTGCTCGATGAGCCCGAGCGCCACGAAGCCCCCGAGGACGTGGAGGAGGTTGCGGGCGTAGTTGCTCGGCCGCAGGGAGGGCACGTGGATGTCGAAGGCCGAGAGCTCGACCGCGAGGGCCTCGTAGGCAGGCTGCAGGGCCAGGCGAAGGGACTCCCACGCGGCCCGTACGTCCAGCGCGTCCGCGCCGGGCGTGTACTCCCGGATCAAGGCGAGCAGGCTCCCCATGTGTTCGCGCAGCGGGTTGACCAGGCTGCCCTCCACCAGCGCCTCGAGGCGCTCGGTGAGAGAGGCGAGCCGTCTCGACGCCGCCGCCTCGAAGCCCTCGGTCCAGCGCACCGGGTCGAGGTCGTGAAGCAGGGCCCGCAGGTCGAGCGCGATGGCTGCTGCTGCTGCGCTCACTCGGCGCCCCTGGGCGATGCGGGCGGGGGCGTTGCTTTCTTCACTGGGGCTCCGAGGCCTGAACGTAGCCCGTGAGGTCGCTCCTGGTCACTGGCATCTGGCTCAACCCATTGCAGAACGCGTCCGTTATATGCCTGCCCACTTGCCCGATCGGCTCGCGGATCCTAATCTTCCGCGTCTTTCGCATGGAGGCTGTACATGTCGACCGCCGACGCCTCGCCCAACGATGTCCCCGTCGAGGACGAATACCTCTCAGTCGACGAGGTCGTGCACCTCAGAGGCATCCTGCGCGAGCGGGCCGAGAAGCTGCTCGACACCTCCCGCCAGAGCCTGACGGAGCTCACCGAGCTCAAGGAGGTCGACGCGGACGCTGTCGACCAGGCCGCGAACGAGTCGGATCGCGGCTTCTCGCTGCGCCTCGCGGATCGCGACCGGCTCATGCTCCGCAAGATCCGCAAGGCCCTGGAGCGCGTCGATGAGGGGGAGTACAGCGTCTGCGAGAGCTGCGGCGAGCCCATCACCTACAAGCGGCTCCTCGCCCGCCCTGTGGCGACCCTGTGCATCGACTGCAAGACCACAGCAGAGCAGCAGGAACGCCGCAGGTGGGACTTCTGAGCTCCGAGCGCTGTTCGGCATGCTCGAGATAGCCCCCCGCCGAGCTGAGCTGGAGCGCCTCGGATTCACGATCGTCCGCGATCTGCCTGACGAGGTCGTCGGCGTTCGCATGCGCTTCCACTGGGACCTCACGATGCGGCTGTTCACGGTCTGCCGCCTGCGCAAGGTCGCGCGGCTGGAGCGTGACGGCCTCGAGCGGGAGCAGGACAGCATCGAGGCCATCGCCAAGAAGACCGACACCTCGGTCCTCCCTCGCGGCTTCCAGTTCGGCTGGCAGCTCATCGACATCTGGCTCGCGGACAGCGCCTCTGAAGAAGTGCTCGCCTTCGCCGGCGACAAGATCGGCAAGGGCTTCGGCCTGTCCTGGCACCCGGCGGTCGTCACCGCTGATGGGGCCACCTTCGCCTCTCCCATCTGGGGGGCGGCGATGTGGCCCAAGAACAAGCACGTCATCGAGCGCGTCGGCACCCTCGAAGGCCCTGACGAGGCCCCCCTGGCAGGTCTGGGCCTCGCGCTGACGGTGCTCGTGTTCTGGCCGGCGTTGGCCGGCGTCGTGTTGATGCTCTGCGGCCTTCCGCTGATCGCCTTCCCCCTCGGCTACCTGCTGGAGAAGGACCGGTCGCCCCCTCAGCTGGACGGCTGAAAGCAGCTGAGCTCGCCCAGCTCGACCCAGGGCCTGTCCTCGCTGTTGGCCAGCGGCATGGACCTCGCCGTGAGGATCTCGACGCCTCGCTTCGTGAGCGCCAGCGTGTGCTCGAACTGGGCGGACAGCGAGCCGTCGCTGGTGACCGCGGTCCAGCCGTCGTCCAGCTCGTGGCAGCGCCAGTCGCCGAGGTTGATCATCGGCTCGATGGTGAAGCACATGCCGCGCTTGAGCTTCGGGCCGGTGCCGGGCACGCCGTGGTGGGGAACGCTGGGCTCGCTGTGGAAGACACGCCCGATGCCGTGGCCGCAGTAGGCGCGAACCACCGAGCATCCGTTGGCCTCGGCGTAGGTCTGGATCGCGTGACCGATGTCCCCCACACGGGCTCCAGGCCGCATCGCTGCGCGGATGCCGATCTCCAGGCACCCTCGGGCGACCTCTGTGACCTGGCGGGCTCGGGGGCTGGGCTCGCCGACGTAGAAGGTCGCGCTCGTGTCGCCGTGGAAGCCGTTGTTCCTGGGCAGGACGGGGGTCACGTCGACGTTGATGATGTCCCCTCTCTCCAGCGCGTATGAGCCGGGGATGCCGTGGCAGACGACGTTGTTGACGCTCGTGCAGCAGCTCTTGGGGAAGCCCTTGTAGCCGAGCGGGGCGGAGCGAGCGTGGCGCTCTGTGGTGTAGGCCTCGACGAGGGCGTCGATCTCTCCGGTGGTGATGCCCGGGCGGATCTGGTGCGACACCATGCAGAGGATCTCGGCAGCCAGCTTGCAGGCCCGCCGCATGCCCTCGATCTCCGCGCCCGAGTGGTAGTTGATCACGCCGTCGCCCTCGCCGTCGTCCTGATAGCTTGGAGGTCGAGAACAGACCATGTCAGCCAGCTTCCAGACCCAGACGGAACTCTTCGCGCCACCCGCGCGCCTCTTCGACGCCTGGCTCTCCACCATCGAGCAGGCGACCATCACCGGGGCCCCGGCACTCGTCGAGCCCTTCGTCGGGGGCCGATTCTCTCTCTGGGGCGGCTCCGTGACGGGCCAGCTCGTGTTCATCCAGCGACCCGACCGCATCGCCCAGACATGGCGAACAGAGGACTTCGGGCCCCGAGCAGATGACAGTCGGTTGGAGCTCAGCTTCGAGCCCACCGCTCGCGGGACGCGTCTTTGCATCACGCAGGACCGCATCCCCCCCGCTCTACGCAGGCAGTTCGTCTACGCCTGGAGCCAGGTGTACCTGCCGGCGTTGTCGGCCTGGACCGCCGCCCTGGTCGCCTGAGTGTTGTTCCTGCTCTCCTGCAGCTGGTCTCCGACTCTCGTCGATGGCGTCAACAGCGTGGCTGTCGATGGCGTCGACGGGCTCTCCTGCACCCTCCGCGCAGACGAGCGCGAGGTCCACGAGGGCGTCGTCAACGAAGACGGCGAGTACAGACTCCACGGGCTGCTGGCCGAGGAGGTCTACGACTGCTCAGCTGGCGACGTGCTCTTCGAGGTGGAGACCGAGCCGCTGCCCGAGTGGATCCCGCCGATCACGCTGTCGGGTGACCCGGAGCTGAGCTCTGGCGCGTACACGCTGTTCTCCCACTTCGTCCAGGAACCTGGCACGGGCCACACGGAGCAGGTCCTGCTCATCGTCGACCGCGAGGGCCAGGTTCGCTGGTACCACCGGCTTCCTCCCGAGATCGGCGTGACGGACGCGAGCTACACGCCCGACGGCCAGGTGCTCTACGGGGGACGCAACGGGAGCCCCGCCATCGTCAGCCTCTCTGGGGAGAAGCTGTGGACCTGGGACATCGTCGGCCAGCACCACGACATCGAGATGCTGCCCTCTGGGCGGGTCGCGGCGCTCGTGTACGTGCAGTACTCGGACTACCTGGGCTTCGGCGTGAAGGTCGTCGACCCCGAGACCGACGAGCTCGAGTACTTCATCCAGGACAGCGAGTTGGAGCTGGAGCTCCCGGATGAAGTCGAGGACGACCGCGATCTCTTCCACGCCAACGCGCTCCATGTCGAGGAGCGCCACGGCGAGCTCGTCCGACTCTGGGTCAACCTCCAGCACACCTCCCAGCTCATCCGGATTCAGCCGCGGGACCGGGTCATCGACCTCGACGTCGGCCCCGACAGCGAGTGGACTATGGATGGGGACTGGTGGGAAGGCCCTCATGACCCCAAGTTCTCCGGGGATCGTGTCTTGTTCTTCGACAACGGCAACGCCGAGCGCGGGACCCGGATCCAGGAGGTCCTCTTCGACGAGGACGACCTCCAGGCGGTCACCAGCTGGACCTGGTCGCCGGGCTGGTTCGAGGAGGTCTGGGGGGGCGTCGCCTACCTGCCGGACGACCACGTGCTCGTCGTGCGCGGCCACTGTCGGACCTGCACCTCAGAGGGGCAGAGCGCCTTGATCGAGGTGGATCGACAGGGTGGAGTCGTCTGGCAGCTGGAGTTCGAGGAGCTCTCCGGTCTGTACCGGGCCCAGCCCCTGGGCGGATGTGACATCTTCCTCAACCGCCTCTACTGTCCCGAGGGATAGAGTCCGGGCGTGCTGGCCCCCTTCCTGGCGTGCATTGGCAGCTCGGTCATCGACCGGACCCCTCCGAGCGCTCCGGTCACCAGCCTCGCCCTGGAGCCAGTCATCGTGCGGGCCTCCGGGACGCTCGTGTGCCGTCTCGCAGGAGAGCCCCACGAGCTCCACAGGGCCGCCGCCGTTGATGGTGTCTACGCTCTCCATGGCTTGCTGGCGGACTCCACCTACAGCTGCAACGTCGGCCTGGGCGAGCCCTTCGAGGTCACGACGGAGCCCCTGCCAGACTGGGTCCCGAGGCCTGTCGTCGGGGGGGATCCGGGGAGCAGCGAGGTCGGATACCTGCTGGCCCAGACCTTCTGGCAGGACGATGAGGATCGTGTGGGCCAGCCCGCGCTCGTGATCCTGGATCGCGAGGGACGTGTTCGCTGGTACCACGCCCTCGGCGAGGACTACGAGGCCGTCGACGCCAGCTACCTTGGTGACGGACGAGTGCTCTATGGCGGCAACGGTGGCCCTGTCCGAGAGGTCGACCTCTACGGTGAGCCGATCTGGGAGTCCTGGCAAGGCATCCATCACGACGTCGAGGAGCTCCCGTCGGGCCTCGTCGCTGGCCTCATCGAGGCGCCACAGCCCGACTACATGGCCTTCGGCGTCGTGGTCTTCGACCCGAACACTGGCGAGGAGACCTGGCGCTGGGAGTCTCAGGACCACCTCGACACCTTGCCGCTGCCGGCGGAGCACTCCATCTACGACGTCTGGCACGCCAACTCCTTGCAGATCGAAGAGGTCGACGGCGTCGTGGAGTCGGCCTGGATCAACGTCCGGAACCAGGACCTCATCCTTCGCATCGATCGCGACAGTGGCGACGTGGACCTGAGCATCGATCCCAGGGAGTGGTCGATCCAGAAGGCCGGCGGCGAGGACGCCGAGTGGTTCCACCAGCCCCACGACGTCCAGGTCCGTGGCCACGAGATCCTGCTCTACGACAATGGCTGGGTGGGTGGCTACAGCCGCATCATGGAGTTCGAGTTCGACGAGGACAGCCGCGTCGCGACGGGGACCTTCCAGTGGGGCGAGAGCTGGTACGAGTCCGTCTGGGGAGGCGTCGACGAGCTCGGCGGGGGACACCTCATCGTCGCTCGGGGCCACTGCACGGGCTGCCCCACGAAGGGGACCGGCGGGAGTCAGCTCATCGAGGTCGACCGCAGCGCCCACGAGGACGTCTGGCGCGTCCGCTTCGAAGAGGAGGGCGTCGGGCTCTACCGGGTCCGTCCCATCGATGGCTGCTCGATCTTCAGCACCTCGCGCTACTGCGACTGAGCCAGGGGCGCTTCGCCCACCGTGAAGCGTCCTTGCTCGGTGCGGCCGAAGTTCTCCGGGCGGTACATCTCCTCGGCCGTCGCGGCCGGGTAGCTGTATTCGCCAGGGGTCGTGGCGCGGGCCACGTAGCTGTAGGTGTGGACGCCAGCTGGCATCCAGTCCGCGTAGAGCATGACCTGGTCGTCTCGGAGCTCCCGGTGGACGAAGACCCAGTCGCTCCACGTCGGGCTCTCGTCCGACCAGCCGGTGTCGTACCAACCGCCGTAGTAGCCGTAGTAGCCGTAGCCGGTGTCCTGGAGCTCCCCGTCGCCCAGCGAGGACGCGGAGGTGGCGAAGAAGGTATCCACAGGCTCCAGGCCCGCTGGGAGCGGGCTGACGACCGCCACGTAGGTCCGGTCGATCGGCGTCGACACGCGGAGCTCGATCTCGACCATCGCGCCCGGGTCGACCTGGTCGGCCACACCGGCCCCCTCGATGATCGTCATCGTTCGCGTGACGGTGAAGCCCGCGTCCCGTGGCGGCATCTCGTCCATCCCATAGGCCAGTCGCAGCTCGTAGTACGCGCGCCCGTCCAGAGGTTGGATGGTGACGTCCTTCGAGTCGATACGGTCGATGGGCACCTCGTGCTGCAGCCACTCGCCGGGGGTGAGCTCCTCTTCGAGCAACAGCGCCCCGATCCTCACGCTGACGGCCCTTGCGGGGTCCCCTTCGTAGACCTCGGCGTAGGCCGAGAGCGCCTGGAAGCTGCGCAGGGTCGTATAGGTGTTGCCCCACCGGCCCTGGTTGCGGCCGGCGACGATGCCGTTGGCGAGCTTCGGCACGAGCGCGTGCTCGGGCTCGACCACCATGAGCGCGCGGAGGGCAGCCGCCGTCGGGGCCATGTCGCCGTCGAAGAGCGCGGCCCAGCGGGCCATGTCGTCGTCCTTCACGACGGCTCGGGTGGCCTCGACGAAGAGGTGGCCCTCGATCTGTCCCTGGAGCTCTGTCGTGCGAGCGTCCGGACCGCTCGTGCGGCCGATGGTCTCCATCAGCTCGAAGCGCCCCGTCAGCGACAGCTTGTCCCTGCGGTCCCACAAGGCCGAGTTCCAGCCGGGGTCACCCTCGCCAATGCGGGCGAGGGTCAGGGCCACGCGAGAGCGCGCGGACCACGTCGTCTCCTCCGCCCACCATGTCGGCGTCCAGCGGCCGTCCATGAAGTTGCGGAGGAAGCGCACGGTCTCCTCCGAGACTCCAGGCCCCACGCCTTGGAGCTGTGCGTGGTGAAGGACCTCGGCGAGGTGAGCAGTGGCCAGCACGGAGGGCTCCTTCTGGCCGGGCCAGTAGGCGTAGCCGCCGCTGGCGTGCTCGAAGAGCTCGATGCGAGCGAGCCCGGCGTCGATCAACGCGTCGAGCTCCGCGGGGTCCCGGTCGAGTCCGGCCAGGTCACCGAGGTCCTTCGCCAGGATCGCGGCCAGCAGGCGCGAGGAGGTCTGCTCCAGGCAACCGTGGGGGTACTGGACGAGGTAGTCGAGGCTGGCGTCGGTGCCGACGAGGACGGTGTTCGAGATCTGGATGTCGAGCCCGCCGACGCCTGGTTGGGCGCCCTTGGGCATGGTGATGTGTTCAGTGACCTCGCCGGCCGAGGTCCCCGCGGTCGCGACGGTCTCCACCGGGATCGGTCGCTCGATCGGGATGGTCACCTCCACGCGGTCACGATCCGGTCCGGCCTCGACGTCGAAGGTGAAGACGGCCTCGCCAGGCTCCGGCTCCTGGAGCTCGAAGGCGACCTCGACGTTGCCCCGAGCTGGCACGGTGACGCTTGTGGTGCCATCGATCAGCTCCACGCCGACGGCCTCTGCGACGACCGCGACCTCGCGGTCCTCGTCCACGTTGTTGTGCACGACGATGCCGGCCCGGGCCCGGTCACCGACCCGCAACAGCCGCGGCAGGGCAGGCTGCGCGATGAGGGGTCGGCTGACCTGGATCTCCCGCTCGGCGCTGCCGAAGCCCTCGGCCTCGTGGAGGACCACAGCCATGATCCTGAAGGTCGTGAGGTCGTCCGGCAGGGTGAAGGTCACCCGGACCTTGCCCTCTGCGTCGGCCTCCAGATCCGGCTCCCAGAGGGGAGTCGTCTCGAAGCGTGAGCGCAGGGCGGGCCCGGAGTCGCCGCCGCCGCCGCCGGCTGGGGCGCCCTTGACCAGCAGCGCGCCGCGGTCGAGCACCTGCCGGCGGGAGTCGGCGGTGCGCACGTTCAAGGGATGGCTGCGCCAGTAGCGGTCGAAGGGATCCGGGGTCTCGTAGGCGGTCAGGCTGAGGACGCCGTGGTCGACGGCGTAGAGCACCACCTGGGCGCCCTCGGCAGGGCTGCCGTTGCGCGTGACCGAGACATCGACGGTGACATTCTGGCCGGGCTGGTACACCGAGTCGTCGCTCTCGATCGCGACGTCCAGGTGGCGACCCTCGGCGGAGACCTCGAGCTCGGTGTAGCCGAGGTGCCAGCTCGGCGTTCCGGCGTCCGGGGAGTCCGCGGGCGGCGCGCTCTCGGTGAGCAGGACGGAGACGAAGACGTTGGGTGCGGCCTGCTCCGTCAGCGGGATCTCGACGGTCTCGGCAGCGGTCGCCAGCTTCACGACGCGGCGATCGAGGATGCGCTCGCGTTCTACGGTGATCAGGGCGGTCATGCCCTCCTTCGGGGCCTTCACGAGCAGCTTGGCCGTGTCGCCCGGGGCGTAGCTGCGCTTGTCGGGGACGAGCTCGACGAGGTTGTCGTCTCCGCGCGCCCAGCTGGCGCCGGAGCCCGCGACGTAGAGGCCTGCTTCGCCCTTGCTGGTCCGGCCCTCGCTGTCCTTCGCGCTGGCGCTGATGACGTAGTAGCCGGCCTCCTTCGGTGTGAAGGGCACCTTCGCGGCGGTCTCCTCGGAGCTCACGGTTGCCGTCTCGACGGCCTCGTCGGTGGGCTCGCTCTCCCAGGTCCAGTAGCCGTCCATGCCTTTCTTCCGGACGACGTCCCAGGTGCGCCTGGAGATGACGACATCGACCGGCACCCCGGCCTGGACCGTGCCCTCGGGGCTCACCGTGACGAACTCGAAGGCGGCGCCCTCACCGGCCCTGCCCAGACCGGTCGTGCTTCGGAGGCCCACGTAGAAGCTGGCTGGATGCACCAGCGTGTGGGCCCGGTTCGCGACCCGTTGGCGGGCGGAGTCGGTGACCTGGACCTCGAGCTCGACCTCGAGGGTTCGGGCCTCGTCGCTGACGGGGACCGTCACGGAGAAGGGGATCGCGCCGGTGGCGTCCAGGACGCCCGTTCCCTCTGCGAGGGTCTCTATGCCCTGGTACTCACGCTCCCACCATCCCCTGCTCTCGTCGCCGGCGAAGGTGAAATCGTCCCAGCCCTCCGGGCGTGGGCGGACCTCTGAAGCGCGGGCGACCCAGCGGGCCTCTGCGCCTCCCATGGCAGCTCCAAAGAGGAAGTTGCCGGTACCGGTGGCCTCGAGCTCATCACCGGCGATGCCGTGCTCGTCGGCCGAGACCTCGACCCTGAAGCTCGGCGCCCGGTAGGTGTGCACAGGCACGCTCGCGTAGGTGCTGCCTTGCAGTCCGTCCTTCGTCGCGAACTCGATCGAGCAGCCGGCGGAGCCCATCGCCATCTCTTCCGGCAGCTCGACGTCGAAGGAGAGGTGGCCATCATCGACCGTTGCCGCTCCATCGAGGAGCACAGCCCCGCGCGCGTCGCTGCAGCTCCAGTTGGCTTCGGCCGGCACGATTGCGAGACCCTCGTGGTTGGCGAGGCGGGCGCTGGCGGCCACGTGAGCGGTGTCGCCTGGCTTGTAGACGCCGCGGTCGGTGAAGCTGAAGGTCCGCAGCTCGCGGTCATCGTCCGCGCTGCCGCTGTAGCTCAGGTCGAAGTCCCAGAGGTACAGATCGTGGGGGTTGTCGGAGCTGGTGATTGCCGTGTCGCCGTCGCTCTGGACGACGGCGAAGATCGGCTCGGACCAGTACCGCCAGCCGGGCTCGACGACATCGGTGGAGACGGCGAGGCCGTCATCGTCGGTCACCCCCGTCCAGATGTTCCTTCTGCCGCGCACCAGCGTGACCGTGGCGCCGGCGACGGGCTCGCCATCGGAGAGGCGCGTGACCCAGGTGGTGACGCCGGAGGGGCCGGCCTTGACAGTCGTGCCAAGGTCCGAGACCTGGAGCAGCGCCTTCTGGTAGTAGGCGCTGCCGTCGTAGCGCGTCACCGATGGGCTCGACGTCTCGACCAGCAGCAGGGTGTCGCCCCGCTCCAGCCATGGGGCGAGGTCGATCCTGTCGATGTGGATGCTGTCGTCCTTTGCGCGAGCCGTGAAGAGCTTCTCTGGCTTCGCGACCTTGCGGCTCCGCGAGTCCATCAGGTTCGAGCCGCCACCAAGGACCGCGATGACCTGGTCGACGGTCAGAGCCTTCACGCCGACGGAGAGCTCGGAGACGTTGCGGGTTCGAGCCGGGAGCTCGGTCGGGTTCGTCGACGGGTAGAGCTTGGGGCCGCTCGCGGCGTCGACCATCGGGTCCATGTGACCTGTCGTGAAGCTCCACTCCAGCGGGGTCGCGTACTCCTGGCCGTGGCTGTCCTTCCAGCCACCCTCGACCTTCACGGTGTACTCGGTCATCGGCTCCAGCCGGACTCCATGACTCCAGGTCCAGTAGCTGTAGGCCTCCGCGGGATCCCAGCCGTCCGGGGGTTCTGGGCTGATCGAGATCTTCGCTCCGAGCTCCGCGGCGTCCGTCACCGTCGCGAGCTCCAGGCGGATCGCCGTGTAGGGATCCACCTCCCTGCCCGTGGGTTGGTGATCGGCGATCCCCGGAGGTGGGTAGGTCGAGAACGACAGCTCGAGCTCGCTCCCGGTGCCGCGGGAGCCCTCCATCCCGGGCAGGCCGGCGGCCAGGACGAGCTGGTAGGACGTGTTCGGGGCAAGGGTCGCCTCGAGGAGCACGGCGCGCTCGAGCTCCTTGGGGATGCGCACGTCGTCGAGGCTCTCGGGCTCCGGGCGAGAGGCCGTGAACTGGATGGAGTTCCCGGAGGTGTCGGCGATCGTCGTGCGAACGCGCACTTCTTCGGGGTCGGTGGGCTGATCGAAGACCAGGAGGATCGGGTCCTCCGGGTTGGCCTGGTCGGTGCCCTCACGAGGCCAGGTGCGACGCAGTTCGGGTGGCGCGGTGTGGAAGGTCCAGCTGAGCGCTTTCTCCAGTGAGCTGCCGTCTGTGGCCACGGTGCCGGCGGGCACGCTGCAAGTGATGTTGGAGCTGCGGGGGAAGTGGCCGCCCTCGGGTGAGAAGACGGCTGTGGTGGTCCCTGCCCACCGGGCGAGGCCCTCGACGCTGTCGCAGGACAGCGGCACCGTCGCCTCGTCGATGCTCGTGAGCGCCGTGAGGGGCCTGTCGAAGACCACGATGGCTTGCATCGGTCGGGCCTGGTCGCCTGTCGGACCGACGAAGCCAACCTGCAGACCCGCGCCGACGTCGATCTCGCCGGCTGGCGAGAGGTCGCCTCGGCCTATTGGGAGGATCTCGGCGAAGAACGCGGCGGCCGGTTCCACCTCGAGCGCGCTCGCGGCAGCCTTCCGCTTGGGACCGAGTGTCCGGGTCTGGACGTCATCGTCGCCCCAGCACGCAAGGGCTAGCATGAGCAACACCGTGCACCTCCGAAGGGGGAGGATAGGGTACGGAGGTGCAGGAATCCTGGCTGGACCGGGCTCCTTCCCACTCGGATGAGCTCCCGACCCGCTGCGACGTGTTGGTGGTCGGCGGCGGGCTGGCTGGCATCGGGTGCGCGCTGGAGTTGGCACGCGGGGGCGCCTCGGTCGTACTCTGCGAGGCCTCGGACCGCCTGGGCGGCGGTTCCATCGGTCGTGACCCGGGCCTGGTCCAGGTCGGAACCAGCGAGCACACCCACCGCCTGCGAGCGGCGCTGGGTGACACGCGCTGCGCCGACTACCTCGCGGTCTCGCGGCGATCTTCCGCGCTTTTGAGCGAGCACGTCGCGGTGCGCGAGGGCCTCGTGCGCCTCGGTCTCGGGGCGGAGGTCGATGAGCTCGAAGCGGCCGTCGAGGCGGCCGTCGAGCTGGGTCTTCAGAGCCGCTTGGAGGAGACGGTGGCGGGTCCTGCACGCTCTGTCGAGGGCGATGGCCTGGTCGATCCAGTCGAGCTCGTCGAGGTCCTCGCGGCCAAGGCTCGGGAGGCCGGAGCCAGGCTGGTGACGCGCGCCCGGGTCCGTCACATCGCGCCGGGTCCGAGGGCTCGCGTCGACTGGCGGGAGCTGAGCTGCGAGATGGTGATCTACACCGCGGGGTACCAGACCCAGGGTCTCGACCGCTGGTTCGACGACAAGCTCTACCCGGTGCGCCTGCAGACGCTTGCCTTCGAGGGGGAGCTGCCGTTGGAGGGCGCGTCCGCTCAGCACGGCTACCTCACCTGGCGGCGGACCCCATGGGGCGTGCTGGCCGGTGGGGCCCGGTGGGCCACGCCGCACATGGAGCTCGGCGAGACCGACCCTGTGTGCTCAGCCATGGTCGGAGCCCGGATCTCGGCGATGACGGCCCGGACCTTCCCCTCCGTCTCGAACGAGATCCTCGCCGCGCAGGCCCGCATCGAGTGCTTCACCTGCGACAACCTGCCGCTGGTCGGAGCCCTGCCCGGTCAGCCCCGGAAGCTGGTCTGCACCGGCTTCGGGGAGCACGCACTGTCACTGGCTCCAGGCTGCGCGGAAGGGCTCGCGCGGAGCATCCTCACAGGCGAAGCTGCCCTGCCCGAGCTGCTCTGTCCTGGCCGGATGGTGCTCTGAGGACGGTTAGTCGTCATCGACGGCAAGCTCCAGCTGCCAGTCCATCATGATGCCGACGTGGGCGTCCTCGACCGAGCCGTCGGGGCCGACGATGACCGTCGTCGGAAAGGTGTCGATGTCGTAGAGCGCCAGGGTCTCCTTGTCGCCGAGCAGGATCGGGTAGCGCATGTCGAGCTTCTTTCCGAAGGCCTTCAGCCCGGCTGGCGTACCGTCCGCTGCGATGCCGAGCACGGGTACGTCCGGGTGGTCGACGGCGAACTGGGAGAAGGTCGGGATCTCCGTCCGACAGGGCCCGCACCAGGTCGCCCAGAAGTTCAGGACCACGGTCTGGCCTTTGTAGTCGGACAGCGCGTGGGTCTCTCCGTCGACGTCCAGCAACACGAACTCGGGAGAGATCTCCGGCAGATCGGGCCCGGGGCGCAAGGCCGAGAAGGCCAGGTAGACAGCCGCCGCGATGGCGATGCTGATGCCCCAGTCGCGGAGATAGCGCCACATACTCTCTACGTATGCAGGATCGGGCCCTGCGGATACCCTCGCGGTGTGCTGTTGCTGTTTGCCTGCTCCGAGATCACCCCGATCGAGAGCGACGAGGACTTCACGAATCGCCTTCGCGACGAGGTCGCATCGCGCCTCACCGGGCACACGGTCGAACTCAGCGCCGAGCTCCAACTGAGCGTCACCGCACCCGACGGCTTCGAGCAGGAGCTCCACCTGGACTCTGTCCGAGCGGACTGCCTGAAGAGCCCTGATGGCTGCAAGCAGGCAGTGATCGCCTATGTCGATCGACAGGGGCGGATGGCCGAGGCCCGCTCCGAGCCCCTCCGCTTCGCGCTCTTGCGACCGATGCTCTTCAACGGCGGCGTCGCCCGCGCTCTCGAGCTGGAGCATCGCCCCTTCGTCGAGGACCTCGTCGTCGTGCTCGTCCTGGACAGCGACGACCGCACGCGCATCGTCGACACGACCGAGCTTGCTTCCAGAGACTCCGACTTCGACACGGCGCTTTCCTACGCCATGGCCCAGCTGGGCACGGAGCCTCGCCGAGCTGCCGATCGCATGCTGGTCGCCGAGCTGTGGACCGACGAGTGCGTGAGGCCACTGTCCCCGGATTTGCTGTTGCTCGACGGGGAGCCCGAGCCGGCCTTGGAAGCTCCGAAGCTCTCCGAGCACCGCTTCTGTTGGCGAGGATCGAGCTGGATTCGGCTATGAACCGGTGCTTCCAGACGTTCTCGTGCACATGGACGCCACGGTCGCTTCGATCCGCTTCGGTCTGGGCCCCCGCCCAGGAGAGCTCGCCGACATCGGAGACGCGCCCCGCGACTGGCTGATCCGACAGCTCGGCGCCGCTGGCGGGCCGGATGGGCCGAGCCGCAGCGAGGTGGTCCACAGGCTCGTCCGTGCCTTCCGGAAGACAGACAAGGACGCCTTCCGGGAGGAGTCCAGGGAGCGCTACCGCGAGGACGCCGAGGCGGCGGCCCGCTACGCGGTCGAGACCGCCGCGCCCTTCTTCGAGCGGTTGGTGCGTTTCTTCAGCAACCACCTGGCCGTCAGCATCGACAGGCCGGAGATCGCCGGCCTCGTCGGAAGCTACGAGCGGCACGCCATCCGGCCGAACCTCCGCGGCAGCTATGCCCGCCTGCTCATCGCCTCCGTCATGCACCCGGCGATGCTCATCTACCTGGACAACAACGGCTCCATCGGCCCGAACAGCAAGGTCGGTCAGCGCAAGGGCAAGGGCCTCAACGAGAACCTCGCCAGGGAGATCCTGGAGCTCCACACCCTGGGAGTGGACGGAGGCTACGAGCAGGCCGATGTCGAGGGCTTCGCCCGCATCCTCACCTGCTGGTCCTGGGGCGCGATCTGAGCCGGCGCGAGCTCGCTCTCTGGCTGGCCAGCCCGGAGTTCCAGCGCCGATGAGCAGTCGTCGCCAGTTCCTCCTCGGGAGCGCATCGTTGGGGCTGCTGGGCCTCTCCGAGCCGGTCTTCGCGCGGCCGAAGGCCCGCTTCGTGCTCCTGATCCTCCGCGGTGGGCTCGATGGGCTCAGCACGCTGGTGCCCTACGGCGGCCCCCACCACGCCCAGGCGCGTGGAGACGCTGCTGTGAGCGAGTTCTTCGACCTCGACGGTTTCTTCGGTCTGCACGAGTCCCTCGACCCGATCCGGCCCCTCTGGCGTCGCGGCGAGCTCCTGCCGGTCCACGCGGTCGGGCTGCCCTATCGGGAGCGGTCCCACTTCGACGCCCAGGATCTGTTGGAGAACGGCACGTCCAGCCCCAACGGTGCGCGGGATGGCTGGCTCGACCGGGCGCTGCGCATCACCGGGCTCAGCGGCGGGCGTGTGCTCTGCGACTGGCCGGGCCTGGACGAGCTGTACGAGGGCCGCGATCTGCGGGCCACCACGGACGTGCGCGGGCTCTTCAAGGGAGTCCTCCGAGACCACCTCGGCGTCGCAGTCTCAGATCTCGACGAGGTGGTCTTCCCGGACAGCGAAGCGGTGCGGCCGGTCACTCTGGGCTGAGCGCGGCCCTCGGGATGGAGTAGACGGTGGTCGTCGCCGTCCTCGCGTTGAAGGACTCCAGGGGCTCGAAGTTCGCGACGACCCAGGCGTCGAGCTCCTCGTTGGCGGCGTCGGCGACGCCGGTGACCCGGTTCTCGAGCACGTAGGGGAGGTCGCCGGAGCCGGTGCACTGCTGCCGGAGCTTGGCGAGGGACTCGGAGAGGGTCAGGTCGGGGGCCTCGGTCGTGCGAGGGCACATCTGGCGCTGGGCGTGGAAGCTGATGCCCTGGGTTCGCGTGATGATCGAGCCACCCGCGCCAAAGTGGTCCACCACGAACTCGCCGACCTCGCGGTTCTGCCAGCCCTCCTCCCAGGTGCCGGCCCCCGGACGTCGTTTCTCCAGGTGTGGCCAGGTCACGCACGCGGCGAGCAGGCAGGCCCCGAGCGCGATCCACCCCCCAGGCCAGGGCTTCCAGAAGCGCTGGATCACCAGGTCCAGCGGTGCGCACATCGAGGCGATGCCGCGACCGACGAGGAGGAAGACGAAGGGGTAGGCGTAGTAGCGGTACCGGAAGGGCGCGCGGGCGGCCTCCTGCAACACCACCGGCGCCAGGATCACCAGGAACAGGATCCCCCAGCGCCAGTCCCAGGACAGCCGGCGATGGCGGTCCTGCGGTGGCAGTCCGATACCGAGCACGCCGAGCCAGAAGGCGACCAGCACCAGGCCCCAGGGCAGCCCTGCGTCCCGCACGAGCGCCAGACCTCGCTGGATCGCCATTGTCGGGGCGTCGCCCATGCGTTCGGTGACGAACTCGACGGCGGTTGTGAAGCCAGAGCCGGAGCCCGACTGGGCACCCAGGACCCCCTCGCTGTAGACATGGGTGACCTGGTCCATCGAGAAGTTCGGGTATGGCTCCATGAACCAGCGGAAGGTGAGGAAGCCAGCGCCGAGCAGGATCAGGGGGCCCAGGAGCCGCCGGCGCCAACTTCCCTGGTGCAACAGCAGCACCAGCGCGCATGGCAGCGGGAACAACAGGCCCATGTAGTGGGTGGCGGTCGCCGTCCCCGCGGCGACGCCGGCGAGCACGATGGCGATCGCGGGTCCCCGGGTCCCCCAGATCGTGAAGGCAATGAGCAAGGCCACCGAGAGGCTGAAGACCGGATCGACGCCATAGAGCTGTTGGCTCAGGAGCAGGTCCGGGCTGGTGGCGACGAAGAAGGCGGCCAACAGGGCTGGTCCCCGCCCGCTGGTCATGCGCCCGATCCAGTAGATGACGAGCGCTGTGAGGTAGCCGGCAAAGTGGTTGGCGAGGTGGCCTCCGAAGACCACGTCGTCGGTCCACAGAGCCATCCCTGCGGTCGCCCAGCCGTAGACCGGCAGGCGGTGGAGGTCCAGGTAGCCGCCCTCCATCAGGGCTCGGGCGTTCGCGGCCCAGTTCCCGGCGTCCGGTCCGAAGAGCACGAAGTCACTGGCGGTGCCGTAGTCCCACCACCACTCCGGCACGTCGAGCTCCGGTACATGGTCCGGCTGTCCGCGCCTCCACGCCGAGGCGCGCATGTACGTGACGAACCAGATGGCGCCTGCGTCTGCGAGGATCGCGACCAGGACGCGCAGGATGGGCCACAGGCGCTTCAGCGGAGCCTCCACACGCCGTAGCGTCCAGACTCGAAGAGCAGCACGCCGTCCTCGAGCAGCAGCTCCGCGAGCTGCTCCTCTGGAGCTCGGAACTGCTCCTCGAAGGTGGCCTCCGACAGGAAGGGGTAGGACTTGTGGATGAAGTTCACGCGGCCAGCCAGCACATGAGTGACGCCCTCTCGACGTAGCCAGTCGAGCGTGTCGTCGCCGTGGACGTAGATCAGGTGCCGCGTCGGGACGTGGTCCTCGACGCTGGAGAGCACGTAGGGGCGGTCGAGGTAGTAGTCGGGCCAGGCGAACAGGACGGCGAGCCGCGCATCCTCTGGGAGGTGCTCGCTGGCGAAGCGCGCTGCGTCGTGGCCGGGCACCCGGGCCTCGAGATCCACCTCGCCGACGGGGACCTGCTCGAGCCAGGGTCCGAGGTTCGAGGGCAGCCCGGCGAGCCAGGCGGCGCCGAGTCCAGCGAGCCCCCAGCGCGGCAGCGCCGAGGCGCCGATCCCAGCGACGATGGCGAGGATCGGCAGGGTCGGCAGCAGGTAGCGCAGCCAGTGCGGACCGGCAGCCCAGCCGACGCAGCCCACCAGCGCGACGGCTGCGACTGCCAGGAGGTCCCCGCGCTTCCTGATCACCACGACCAGCGCCAGGATCGCGCCGAGCAGGAACAGGGGTGAGATGCGGCCGAGGAACACGTAGGTCGTCGTCTCCGCGTGCACCGTGGCGTTCCAGGGCAACAGGAGCAGATCGATGGCCTCTCTGCCGAGGCCGTAGCGCTCGACGAAGACGAACTCGAAGCGCTCGGATGTCCAGCCCTCGAAGGGGAAGAGCGGGTGGAGGCCCTCCAGCGCGTTGCGCAGCCACCACGGGACCAGCGAGGACAGGGCCGCGCCGCCGGTCGCCAGGGTGCTCTTCGTCTCGCGCGTTCGAACGAGGTGGACCAACCAGATGCCGGCGAGCACCGGCGCCGCCGTGTACTTCAGCGAGATGGCGACGGCCCCGAACAGCGCCATGCGCCAGTGTCTCCCCTGGAGCGCCGCGTCGAGACACAACAGGCACGCCAGCGCCATGGGCAGGTTGTTGTAGGCGAGGCCAAGCTCGCGGACGAAGGTGTAGCTCCCAGCCAGGGCCAACACGGCGATGACCCCCGCAGCGGGACCGGCGAGGCGCCGCGCGAGGGCCTCTGTGCGGAGCAGCAGCAACAGGCCGATGCAGAGATGGAGGAGCTTGGCGGCGGTGGCTCCGCCAACGGCCATCGCCGCCGCGTAGACCAGGTGCAGGGGCAAGGGCCTCGCGGCGTTCGGGCGGAGCTCTCCGGTGGGCAGGGAGCCCTCGGACAAGAGCTGCTTGGGCAGCGCGAGGTGCTGGTAGACCTCGTCGGTGTCGGTCGGCTCGCCGAGGGCGACGAGGCCGGCGACGATGGCCAGCGGGAGCAGGAGCGCGAGCACCCCCCACGGCGCCGCGGGCAGACGCACCACCGGGCGCCGCAGCCAGCCAGCCGTGGCGAGGAGCAGGGCGCCGCCGAAGAGGATGGGCTGGGCGACGCCGAAGGTCAGTGGCAGGAGCAGGACTCCCAGGAGCCCGAGACCGGCCATCAGCGCTTCATCGATCTCGGCGTCCCCGAGCAGCGCCGCGCCGAGGCCGGTACAACCGATGCCCGCCACCAACAGCCCGGCGAGCCCCCTGAGCGCTGGAGGGGGGCCGACCACGGCGAACGCCAGGAGCAGGATCCCCGCGGCGAGCAGGTGCGGGAGGAGGCGCCTCACCGGCGCAGGTTACTCCGAGGCCGGATCCGGAGCGGCCACCGGCAGGCGGACGAGCCGGGTCTGGCCATTCTCTCGGTAGAGCAGCCACCCCTCGCTGCGCGATGGCCCGCGTTGGTGTCCGGGCCCATCGACACCGAAGCCGTCCGAGCAGGCGATGTCGACGTCCTCGCCATTCCAGCTCTCCCAGCAAGCCACGTCCCCGTCGAGGCTGAGCCCACGCGCCGTGTGGGCGTCCGTCCACGTGCACTGCTTCATGGCGCCGACGCGCTGCAGGCAGACGCGCTCATCGTCGAGCCAGGCGATGGTGGGTCCGTCCGCCGACACGTGGCGGCCCTCGGCCCACTGCACGGCGGCGCCGTCCTCTGGGGCCATCATCACGACCTCGTCCTCGACCCAGGCCACGAAGCCGTCGCCGATCGCGGGGGCTCGCCACGGCGTCGGGGCTGCCTCGATCGACTCTCGGGTGTTCCCGTCGAGGATCTCGATGGACACGGGGGTGGTGACGACCGCCCGCTGGCCGTCCGTCGAGAAGGGCCCGATGGCTTCCACCGGGCTGGGCTTGTCGGTGGGTGTGCCGCTCGGCAGGTGCCACCAGCCCGCGGCTCCGATGAGCACGCCGTCGGCCAGGCCCGGGGAGTCCACGGCTCGCTCGAGCTCGACCTGCTGTCCCGTCTCGAGGTTCACCGCTCGGTTGACCGGGCCGCCGAAGCAGCCGACCGCCCAGTCTCCGGCCAGCGCGGGATAGCGAGCGTCACGACAGGTACCCCCCAGCCACGGCAAGGAGGTCCTCTCCGTCGCCAGGGCGGGGGACAACGACAGGAGGGCGAGGATTACTCCTCTTCCTCGCAGTAGGCGCCTGTGTCCTCGCTGACGCCGCAGCAGGTCACGGTGATGATGGCCGTGGCCTCTGTGGACTCGCCCGTGCAGTCCGAGACGGTCAGCTTGAGCTCGTACTCGTTGCTGTCGCAGACCCCGGGCTCGGTGGCCTCTGCGTCCTCGAGCTTGAGGAAGGTCACGAGCGAGGTGTCGTCCGTGAAGGTGCCGTTGCCGGTGACCAGCTCCCACTGGTAGGTCAGCGGGTCGCTGTCGGCGTCGGTGACCGTCACGTCGGTCCCGATCTCGAGCGTCTGGTCCGTGCAGTCGTCGCAGTTGAAGACGTAGCCGCTCGGCGAGCAGCACGAGAGCCCCGCGTCGATGGTGTCGGGCGTCGGGAAGTTCACGACTGGGAGCGCGTTGGAGAGGCGCTCCTCGAGGACGAGGGTGATGAGGTCCGGGATCGACCAGTTGTTTCCGTCGGAGACCGTCAGCGACAGCACGTAGGTGCCCGCCACGTCCCCGTAGAAGGTCGCGTCCCCATCGGTCCGGGCGGAGAAGTTCGCGTTGGTCGCGGCGCTCTCCGCCGGCTTGTTCTGGAGCTCCCAGAAGAACGACAGCTCGTCGTCGTCCGGATCGACCGAGCCGGAGCCGTCCAGCGCCACGTGCGTGCAGTCGTAGGAGGTGATGTCCTCGCCCGCGCTGGCGGTCGGTGCACCGTCTTCTCCGGTGACGGTCACGACCGTCGAGTCGGCGAGTCCGCAGCTGTAGTCGTTGCAGACCAGGAGGTTGAAGACGAAGACGCCCCGCTCGTCGGGGGTGAAGCTGGCGGTCTCCGCTGTGGCGTCGGTGATGTCTGCGTCGGTGAGGGCCGACTTGTCGGGCCACTGCTCCAGCGACCAGCCGTAGGTCAGGCCCTTGCCCAGCGGGTCGTAGGAGGCTGATCCGTCCAGCGTGAGGGTGGTGTCGACCTCTGTGGTCTGGTCAGCACCCGCGTCGGCGACCGGGAGATCCTCCGGCAGCATGGCCTCGACGACTGCGAAGTCGGTGGCGGACCAGAGCTTGGAGTCGTTGACGGACAGGGCGACGACGTAGGTGCCGACCTTGTCCGGGCTGAAGCAGACCGTCACCGCCGTGGGGCTGTTGTTCGGCGCGAAGCTGTCCTCGTTCACCGCGGAGCCCTCCGGCACCCACTCGAAGGTCCACTTGTAGGACAGGGCGTCCCCGTCCGGATCGTGGCTCTTGGAGCCGTCCAGGCAGACCTGTTGGTCGGCGTAGAGGGCCTGATCCTCGCCAGCGTCGGCGGTCGGGGCGTCGTTGGTCTCGACGATGCCGCTGTCAGGGTTGTCCTTGTTGCAGGCGACGAGCATGAGCCCAGCCGCGAGCGCCATCGGGATGGTGGTGCGCATGGGGTCTCCTATTTGCCTTCGCCAGTGCATGTGATGGTCAGCCGTACGGTGTCTGTGTCGCTGGCGTTGCAGTCGGCCACGAGGAGCTCCAGGTCGTACTCGTAGGTCGCTCCGCTGTTGTAGACACCCGGCAGCGGCGGGGTCTGGACCGTGGTGGCGGCGGTGTACTCGGAGTCGATCGTCATCTCGCCGGTGGCCTCGGTCCAGCGGTAGGACAGCTGGTCGCCGTCTGGATCGAGTGAACCCGAGCCGTCCAGGTCGAACTCGAAGGAGGGGCAGTCCTCGCAGTTCCAGCCGCTGTAGCTGAGGCGCTCGCAGTCCGTGGTCGACGAGACGCTGTCCGCGGCGCCCGCGTTGGCGATGGGCGGCTCGTTCTCCGTGATGTCCGAGGTGGTCATCGTGACGACGTCGGGGGCCGACCACTGCGAGCCGTCGAAGACCTGCAGCTGGAAGGTGTAGTCCCCCGGGACATCCCAGGTGAAGGTCGCGTTGGGCAGGGTCGCGTCGTCGAAGTTCGCGTCCGTCGCGGTGGACTCGGCAGGGGCGGTGACCAGCGACCACTGGTAGGTCAGCTCAGCTCCGTCGGGGTCCCAGGAGCCGTAGCCGTTGAGCGTCAGCTCGTTTCCGTCGCAGGGCGGCGCCTCGTCGGCGTCACCGGCGTCCGCGATGGGGGCGGCGTCGCCTTCGCTGCAGCTCACCGAGGCGTAGTCCGGCTCGGACCACTGGAAGCCATCGGAGACGACCAGGGAGACGACGAAGACGCCTTCGCAGTCGCAGATGAGCGACGGTGTCGCCGTGCCCTGGTTGTAGAGGTCATCGCTCTCGAGCTCCGAGCAGTCGGGCGAGGACGACAGCGCCCAGTCGAACTCGATCTCCTCGCCCTCTGGATCCGAGGAGCCGGAGCCGTCGAGGGTCACCCGGGTGTCGACCGAGGTGTCGTGATCCGGGCCCGCGTCGGCGATCGGTCTGGCGTCGCCGGGTGCGACGTCGATGATGACGATGTCCGGCTCGGAGCTCTCGAGGTCGTCGCTGACGACCAGCGCGAGCACGTAGGTGCCTGCGACATCCGGGACGAAGCTGGTCGCGACCGCTGTCGCCCCGTTGTTGTCGGTGAGCGCGACTTCGTCCACGATCGAGGCGGTCGGGACGGACTCGAAGCTCCAGGCGTAGGCCGGAACGAACTTGTCCTGGGCGCAGCCTTCCGGGTAGCCGCTGGGGCCAAGCCCGTTCTCTTCGTCGATCTGGTCGCCCGAGAGCTCCGCCGTGACGCCGAGAGAAAGTGACTGGTCGGCGCCGGCGTATGCCACCGGCGCGCAGTAGGGATCGCCCGTGTCCACGTCCTTGTCGCAGCCCGCTGACAACAGCAGCGAGGCACCGATCAAGCCGAGGAGGGGCTTTCTGGTCTGGTCGAGCATGGGGGTGCTCCAAAAAGCTGGTCGTGGGCGCGCCGGACCCCTTGCAAAAAAGGGGTCCTCGGGCTGCGCTAAGCTACCCGCTTGGTGAAGGGAGCGTCAACAAAGTGAAAGCGGTGCTCCTCGCCGCGTCTGCCGCGGGTGTGGGCGCACCAGCAGCGCCGCTTCATGGACCCTCCGTAGAGGCCGTCAGCAGCCTCCAGGTGTCAGCAGGGTATCGCGTCGGCGAGATGCCGCCATTTTCTGCCTCCGAGAGGGACATCGGGGCATTCGGATTGGGGGGGCGTTGGGCGCCTCACCCCTCCGTCGAGCTTCGGGCGGCCTGGGAAGGGCTGAGGGCGACCTGGCCGGCTGGCAACACGGCACTCGGCTCCGGCGATCTGCATCTCGGGACCCGGGCGCGTCCCTACGCCGGGGCCGGCGCGGTCCCGGGGGTCTGGCTCGACTGGGAGGTGAAGCTCCCCAACGCCCCAGAGGACACGGGGCTCGGCACCGACGAGACGGACGTGCTGGGGCTGCTCTACCTCGCCTGGAGCGGTGAGCGATGGCGCCTCCAGGCCGGCGGTGGACTGGCCATCCTGGGGAGCCCGGTGCAGCACGCGGCTCAGGACGACGCAGCGCTCGTCCACGCCCGCGGCGCCCTGATGCTCGGTCCCACCTGGCTGTCCGCCGGCCTCGACGGTCGCCTCGCTTCCCCCCGCAACCCCCTGGACCTGAGCCTCGATGTCGGAGCCAGCTGGACTCGCGGGCGCCTGCAGCTCGGTGTGGAGGGCCTCGCTGGGCTGAGCCCGGCGGCACCGGACTACGGGGGCCGGCTGGTGGTGGGCCTTGTCCCACTGCCCGAGGGGTCTTAGGACGGCGGCATGCTGCCGATGATCCTCCAGACGATGTTCGCCGGCCGTGACGGCAAGGTGCGCATCTACGCCAAGAAGATCCGCAACAAGGACACGCCGGTCGAAGAGCGCCAGAACATGGCCTACTGGCTGGCAGAGGACGGCAAGCCGGACGCGATCCTGGCCATGCTCGGTCGCTTCGAGATGACCTACGAGCACGGCATGAAGGACGTGGACGAGAAGGAGATCGTCGAGAACCTCGTCCTCGAGCTCGGCGAAGACGCCGTGGAGCCGCTGGCGACCTTCTTGCGACGCTGCCACATGTTCGCTCGGCCCATGGGGCTGTACGAGCGCCTCGCCGGTCCCGAGCGGGCCAGGGCGCTGATCCTGGAGCTCCTCCAGGTCGAGTACGAGAAGAGCGAGCTCAAGCCCAAGAAGAAGAAGGACCTGTTGATCCGCCTCGCGGACTTCAAGGGCGAGGACGTCATCGCGTCCGCCGTGCGCTTCCTGGACGACTTCGACGAGGGCTGTCGCTACGGCGCGGTCGAGGTGCTCCTTGCGCAGGAAGAGGTCCCGGAGATCCGGGATCCGCTGATCGCGATGCTGGCCGATCCCGACGAGGAGTCGGGGCGGCTGCAGCACCGGATCGCAGAGGGCGCCGCGGCGCGCGCGTGGGATCTCGGGGAGCACGCCAAGGCGATCGGCGATCGTCCGCCGACGAACTTCAAGGTGGTCGGCAGGAAGCTCGTCTCCGGCTGATGGGCTGACTCACTCGGCGTCTTCTTCGCCCGCTGCCTCCTCCAACCGGAGGCTCAGGTGGGCGAGCTTGCCCAGCATCCTGTCGGCCGTGCGCTGGAGCTCCCGAGTCCGCTCGGGCCCCAGCCGGTCCAGCTGCTCGTCCTCGAGGTCCGCGAAGCCCCCCTCGGCGAGCATCCGCTCCATCTTGTCCAGCGAGCGCGCGAAGCGCGGCTTGGGGCGCCGACCTCTTCGGGGGCCGGACGTCTTCCTGTGGGCGGCGACCGCTGCGAGCAGCTCGCGCGTCGTCCAGCTTCCGCCCCGTGCCCGAGCCAGGAGGTCCTCCTGCACCGGCCCGGGTAGCCCGAGCACCGCGAAGCCATGGCTTGCCGTCAGCTGTTCCAGCGCTGAGACGCCGAGCCGGTCCTCCAGCTCCACCAGGCCGCACGCGCGAAACAGGGTCGAGGGGCTCACGCCCCCCTCGCCGTGGCGCGACAGCGCCCGCCCCAACGCCCGAAACGAAGGGTCGTTCTGCCCGCGGGTCCTCCAGGCCCCGACGTCGCCGTCGTAGAGCTCGCGGATCACCAGGGTGCCGATCTCCAGCGCCGTGTTCCTGACCATGCTGCGGGCCAGCTCCACCACCGCCGCCGCCGTGCGATCGATTCGCTCCGGAGGCAGCGCCGAGAGCACCTCGGTCCCCGGCGTCAGCGGGCTCTGGTCGTCGGCCTTCGACATGGGTGAACTCCGCCCTCGGAGCCTATCAGGCGCTCAACGCTCCAGCTGGTACGGGCCCCCCCCCAGGTTCCATCGCGCCATGGCCATCCCCAGTCGGGCAGCCTCCCGCAGCGCCCCGCTGGCCACCGCGTCGCGCGCGAGCCGCGCCATGGGCTCGGGCCGCAGGTAGAAGCTGCGCCACGCGTAGCGCATCAGCGAGGACAGCTCAGCAGGCGGGAGATCCGTCACGGTCTTGCGGTGGACGTCCCCGTCGACCGGGTTTCGCACATCGGCACCGGAGAGGTGGCCGTAGTCCTCGAACAACGGTGTGCCGGGAAAGGCGACCAGCGAGGAGAACTGGACGTAGTCGGCGCCGATCTCCCGCGCGAAGCGGATCGTGCGCCGCACGTCCTCGCGCCCTTCGCCCGGAGCACCGAGGATGATGTAGGCCAGCGGCCGGATCCCGGCGGCCCGTGTGGCCGAGAAGGCAGCCCGCACGGCCTCGATGGAGACGTCCTTTCGCAGCAGCTCCAGGGTCTCGGCGTTCCCGGACTCGACCCCGTAGGCGACCACCCGGCAGCCCGCCCGCCGCATGAGCCGGAGCGTCTCGGCGTCCACGCCGTCCACGCGCCCCTCGCACTTCCACTCGAGGTCCAGTCCGCGGCGCAGGATGTCCTCGCAGATCTCCCGCACCCGTCGGCCATGGAGGGTGAAGTTGTCGTCGTAGAAGTTGACGAAGCCGACGCCCGAGCGAGCCAGGTCCTCCATCTCGTCGACGACGTCCGTTGCGCTGCGGGCCCGCCAGCGGCTGCCCGAGACGCTCTTGTCGCAGAAGCTGCAGCGGAAGGGACAGCCTCGCGAGGTGATCATCGTGGCGAAGCCCGGTCGCGTCGCCATGAGGTAGCGGTAGCCCCCTTGCGGCAGCAGATCCCTGGCTGGACGAGCGATGTCCTCCACCGCGCGCACAGGCTCGTGCTCTTCGAAGAGCACGTCCCGCGTCATCACGCCGGGGGGTGGTGGACCGCCGCTGGCCAGCCAGTCCAGGTAGGGGACCACGACCTCTTCGCCCTCGCCGATGACGAGGTGGTCGATGTCGGGGCATTCCTCGAAGACCTGCTCGCGGACAGCGGTGGCGTGTGGTCCACCGAGCACGATGGTCTCTACGAATGGCCGCGCCAGCGAGGCGGCGCGGTAGGCGACGTCCGAGACCGGCGTCATCGCACCGAGCCCGAGCACGCGCGGCCGGCGCCGACGGATCTCCGCTTCGAACTCCGCCCAGCTCGAGCCCTGCGCGTAGGCATCGAGGATCTGGACCGCCCTCCCACACCGGATGAGCTCGGCGGCCAGGTAGGCGAGTCCCAGCGGCGGGACCGCGAGGCCCGCGTCGCGGGCGTTCCGGCGCGGAGGGCGAACCAGGAGCACGGTCCCGAGGATACCCGCCTACCAGGTCAACTCCGTCAGCCGTTCTCGTGCGCGTGGCGCGTAGACGTCGTCCCCGCAGCGGTCGAGGAAGGCGTTGTAGCGACCGACCGCGGCGGTCTTGTTGTCCAGGTTGTCCGCGTAGAGGTCCCCGAGCAGCCGGTTCGCCAGGCAGTTTCGGGGGCAGTACTGCAGGGTCGTCAAGAGCTCCATCTCTGCGGCCTTGTACTCCCCGTTGCGTCCGTACAGGAGCCCGAGGTTGTTGTGGCCCTTGCAGTAGGACGGTGACTCCCTCAGGGCGGAGAGGAAGGCCTCTTCGGCCTCGTCGCGGTTGCCGAGGATCGCCTCCTCCCGGCCGAGGTTGTTCCACGCGTCGAGGTAGCCCGGATCGGCCTCGACGGCGCGCCGGTAGGCTGCGCGTGCGAGCCCGAACTCCTGGTCGAGGTGCAGCGCTTCGCCGTAGCCGTACCAAGCCTCTGCCGAGTCCGGGTTGCGCTCCGTCGCCTGGGCCCAGAGCGTCGGTTCGGTGTGCCAGACGCGGTTCTGGAAGAAGGTGAGCGCCATGAGCGAGAGCGCCAGGAAGACCGCTGCGACGTGCCCTTGCCGCCCGAGGCGATCGAGCCCCAGCGCCGCGGCTGTGGTGAAGCCCAGCAGGCTGAGGTGCACGCGGTGCTCCGCCATCGTCTCTTTCAGCGCGACGAAGGACGACGAGGGCAGCAGCAAGAGCGCGAACCAGAGCCAGCAGAAGGCCAGCATCGGGTGCTTCTTCGCCTTCCAGATCGCCACCGCCGTCCCGCCGAGGACCCCCGCCATCGCCGCGACAGAGCGCAGCGTCGGCCCGGTCTCCGGGTGGTCGTGGAAGACGCTCTGTCCCCAGGGAAGGACGCTGAGCTGCACGTAGCGGATCCAGACCTCGAACTGGGTGAAGACCTGGACGTCCAGCGGCCTCTGGGGTGGCAGTGGCGAGGTCACGGTGCCGTACATCGAGTAGCGCCACGCGAAGAAGCCGAGCACGCCGACGAGACCGGGGAGGTGGTCCCGCCAGCGCAGGGCGCGCCAGTTCATCGAGCGCAGCGCCACCACGTCGATGAGCAGGAAGGCCACAGGCATCGTGACCGCGACCTCCTTCGTGAAGGCCCCCGCCAGTACGGAGAGCCACGCCCCGGCGAAGTGCTGCCAGCCACCCACCTGGCGCCAGCGCACGAAGCTCCAGCAGCCGAGCAGGTAGAACAGCGCGCAGAGCTGCTCGCTGCGGCCCGTGACGTAGCTGACGGACTCGGTGTTGAGCGGGTGGGCTGCCCAGAGTCCAGCGGCGATCGCGCCCACGACCAGGGGGCGGGCGTGGCCCCGGAGCTCGGCGATCGCGGAGATCAGCAGGAAGGCGAGGCCCACCTCCAGCCCGAAGATGACCGCGTCGACGAGGTGGTAGAGGAAGGGCTCCTGCTCGGCGAAGTGGTAGTTGAGCGCGTAGCTCGCGATGGTGATGGGCCGGCTCAGGTTGTAGCCGAGCATCATCTTCCAGTGCTCGAGCATCCGGATGGTCCGGTTGCCGATGACCTCGACCTTGTCGTCGTAGGTGAAGGCGCCCTCGAGGGAGTTGAAGTACGCCAGCGCTACGACTGCCAGCAGGGCCGCCCAGGTGATCCAGCGCTGGGCCTCTCGGCTGTTCATCGAGCGGAGCTCACGACCTCATCGTAGAGCGCCGCGTGCTGGCGGGCGACCGTCGCGAAGGACAGGCGTTCGGTGACGTAGTCGCGACCGCGCGTTGCCATCGCGTTCGCCGCCGCTGTGTCGTCGAGCAAGGTGCGGATGCGCTCGCGGAGACCCTCGACGTCCGCGTGGCGCACGAGCAGGCCGGCCCCGGCCTGGGAGATGAGCTCACCGCAGCCACAGTCGCCGCCGACCACCACGGGGGTGCCGCACATGAGGCCCTCGAAGGGCACCAGCCCGAAGACCTCGTCCGTCGAGGGGTAGACGAGCACGTCTGCGTCCACGAGCAGCGCGAGGCGCTCGGGCCCCTCCAGCAGGCCGGTGAAGACGACGCTGCTGGAGGCTCGCTCCCGGGCGGTGTTCATGCCCCCCATGTCGTTCCCGCCGACCACCAGGGTGGCGTCCGAGATGCCGGTCTGGAATGCCTCCACGAGGTGCTCGACCCCTTTCCTCGGGCTGACCTGGCCGAGGTAGGCGACGATGCGGCCCTCGACCCCCCAGCGCTCTCTGAAGAGCCCTTTCTCGGGCAGATCCTCGAACTCGTCGAGCATCAGCCCGTTGGGGATGGTGGCGATCCTCTCGGGGCGGAAACCGTCCTGCACGAAGCGCCCTGCTTCGCTCCTGCTGACGGCGATGAGCTTGCGAGCGCCGCCGGGCAGGCGTCCCGAGAAGAGCAGGTCCCAGACCAGCTTGGCGCCGACCTTGCGCTCGTGTCGACGCAGGGTCCCGTTGGGTGTCATGACGTAGGGGATGCTCCGCCGCCCGGCGAAAGCCACCGCCGCGTTGTTGAGCAGGTGGCGGTGGCCGTGCAGGTGGACGAGATCCACGTCGTCGAGGATGTCCAGGGGCACGTCTCGCGGGACGAAGAGCTGGTGCTGGTAGGCCAGCGTGTTGCTCCAGTTCATCGACGTCAGGACGCGCACGCCGTCGTGGACGCGATCTCGCGGTACGCGGGCTCGGGCGGCGTCGCAGGCGTCGGTGGTCCAGACGCTGCACTCGACTCCCTGCTCGGAGAGCGCGCGGGTCAGACCGTGCACGATTCGGGGGATCCCGCCATAGGCCCAGGTCGGCGGGAAGTAGGGGCTCACGTGGAGCACGTGCATCGGAGACGTCCTATCACAGGGGCTTTGCACCGGGTGCGTTGACGCTCACCCTCGGGCAGCCATACGCTGCTGCCGGTTCCAAGGAGAGGCCCATGCTCGTCCTGCTCATGTCGCTGACTGGTTGCGGTCCGAACTGCCAGTCGACCTGCCAGCGTCTCTACGGTGACGGAGTTCAGACCGTCAACGGCGAGCAACAAGAGGACTGCGGGATCGAACGCGCGGGTCGGAAGAGCAACGACCTCGTCGACACCTGCATGGAAGAGTGCGACGACGCGCTGGACACACCCGGCGAGATGGGCCCCTACGATCCGTACACGCGGACCGGCTCCAACGAGTCAGTCGACCTCGACAACGAGCGCCAGGCGGCCATCTGGATGCAGTGCGTCGCCGAGACCAGCTGCGACCGCCTCACGGAGGGCTACTGCGCGCCGGTCTGGTAGGGGTTAGTCGAGCCCCGATGTTCTTCCTCAGCTTGCTGTGGGGCTGCAACGCCACCTGCTCCCAGGCCTGCAAGCGCCTGCTGGAGTGCGACGCCGTGGACACCACCGGCGTCGAGCGCGACCTCTGCGAGGAGACCTGCCGCGTGCAGGAGCAGACCTACGAAGACTGGGAGGACGAGGACCTCCAGGAGCGCTTCGACGAGGCCCGCAACTGCATCCGCGATTCGACCTGCGCGGACATCGCGGACGGTGTCTGCTACGACGAAGAGCTGTTTCCCTACTGAAGACGTGAGACTGCTCTTCCTCCACACCGGCGGCACCCTCGGCATGAAGGGGGAGCCCGGCCCGCTGGAACCAGAGGACTACGAGGAGACCGTCCTTCCCTTCGTCCGGGGCCTCGAGGAGCTCGGCGAGATCGAGCACCGGTTCCTCTGCAACATCGACAGCTCCGACATGGATCCGACCCGCTGGCAGGACATCGCTCGGACGGTCGCAGAGAACATCGACACCTACTGTGGCTTCGTCGTGCTCCACGGCACGGACACGATGGCTTACAGCGCGGCAGCCTGCGCCCTGTTGCTGGAGAACCTCCCCAAGCCGGTGGTCTTCACCGGAGCCCAGCGGCCGATCCACCAGCTGCGCAGCGACGGACGCCAGAACCTCATCCACGCGACCATCTGCGCCACCCGCGACGTTCCAGAGGTCGCCGTCTACTTCGACGGCAAGCTCCTGCGCGCCTCGCGGACCACGAAGTACTCGGTCCAGAGCTACTCGGCCTACCGCTCCCCGGGCACCCCTCCGCTGATGACGATGGGCGCTGACATCCTGCAGCCGCTGGTGCCCAGGCGCCCACGCGGGCCCTTTCGCCTGCGGTCCGGCTTCGAGCGTCACGTCGCGGTCCTGACGCTCTTTCCGGGCATCGAGTCGCGGGTGCTCGACGCGGTCGTCGACGGCGGAGCGCGTGGGGTCATCCTGCGCTCGTTCGGCGCGGGCAACGTTCCCTTGATGGGGTGGCCAGAGGCCGTCGCCCGAGCCCGGGCCGCCGGGGCGGTGGTCATCGTCGCCACCCAGTGCGTGGAGGGAAGGGTGGAGCTCGGTCGCTACGCTGGCTCGGCGGCCGTGCTCGACGCGGGTGCCCTGAGCGCAGCCGACATGACGCTCGAGGGTGCCCTCACGAAGACCATGTTCCTCCTGGCCCAGGACGAGGCCTTCGAGGAGTCCTGGCCCCACGATCTGGCAGGCGAGGTCTCACCGCACTGAGGCGAGGAAGCTCCGGTGGGCGTCCGTCGTCTCCGCGTGGGGGCTGCCTGTCGTGCTCCCGCGGAGCCCCGGAACCCCAGTGCTGTCGAGCTCCGCTCCGGCGTGGCAGTGGGCGCAGCCGTCGTGGAGGAAGGCCTCCAGTCCAGCGAGCTCCCCGGCGCTCAGGCTGTCCTCGCCAGCGAGCCAGCGGTCGAAGCGGGTGTCTCCGGCCGGGGCGAAGACCTTCGTCGCCCGCTCGCGCAGGTCCGGCTCGCGGTGGGTCTCCTCGACGTCTCCGGAGCAGGCGATCAGCAAGATCAGCAAGGAAACTCCTGGATTCTCTCGGGCACCTCGGCGAGGAAGCCGAGGACCGCGACGCCGAAGGTGACGGCGAGGACAGCCTCCGCGTTGGCGGGGGTGATGCCGCCGAGGGCGAAGACTGGAATGCCCAGCCGACGCTGTGCCGCCTCCAGCCCTTCGAGCCCGAGGGTGGGTCTGTCGTCTTCGGGCTTCGAGGTGGGTCGGAAGACGGGACTCAACAGCACGTAGTCGGCCCCGGCGTCCTCGGCGGAGAGCGCCTCCTCGAGGGAGTGCGTGGAGACACCGAGGAGTCCCTCGTGGGCGCGCCAGGCCCCGATGTCCTCGCCGCTGGGCAGGTGAAGCCCACAGCCGGCCACCGGGGCGTCCGGGCAGCGGAGGTGCACGATGTGACCGGCGGCGAGGTGAGCCACCGGGACCTGCTCACGGATCAGGGCGGGCCGTCCGACCGCCGAGAGCCAGTCCCGGAGCTGTCCTCGGCCAGGCGAGATCGGTAGGATCCGCCTCATCATCTGGAGCGGCATCCCGGCAGTCTACCCGCGGCCGATGAGCCCCTCGATGGGCGAGGACGCAGTCGCGTAGAGCTTCTTCGGGATGCGGCCGGCTTCGAAGGCCATGCGCCCGGCCTCGGTCGCCGCTCTCATCGCGCCAGCCATCTTCAGGGGGTCCTTCGCGGCAGCGATGGCCGTGTTCATGAGCAGCCCGTCGACCCCGAGCTCCATCGCGATGGCGGCGTCGCTGGCGGTCCCGACCCCGGCGTCCACGATGACCGGGACCTTCGCCGCGTCGAGGATCAACGCCAGGTTGTAGGGGTTTCGGATGCCGAGACCCGAGCCGATGGGCGCCGCCAGCGGCATGACGGCCGCGCAGCCGATGTCCTCGAGCTTCCTGCAGACGATCGGGTCGTCCAGGCAGTAGGGCATCACGGTGAAGCCGTCCTCGCAGAGCACGCGAGCGGCCTCCAGGGTCCCCTCGTTGTCGGGGAAGAGCGTCTTCGGATCTCCGATGACCTCGAGCTTCACGAGCTCTGTGCCCAACAGCTCCCGCGCGAGACGGGCCGTGACGATGGCCTCTTCCGCCGTGAAGCAGCCCGCCGTGTTGGGCAGGATGAGGATCCTGTCCCGATCTATGAAGTCCAGGATGTTGTGGCCCTTGGCCGCCGTGAGGTCGACCCGGCGCACCGCGATGGTGACCATGGCCGTCCCAGTGGCCTCGTGACAGGCCTGCATCTCAGGAAAGTCCTTGTACTTTCCGGTGCCTACGATGAGTCGCGAAGAGAGGGTGTGGGAGCCGATCTGGAGCATGGCGCGCACCTAACGCGGCTCAGAGCTCGGTGACGTTCACCCGGGTCGCGAAGCTCCATCCCGAATCCGCCGTCAACGACGCCGTGCCGCTGTAGACATCGCTGGTGCCGTAGCCCCCCTGGACCGTGAGATCCCGTACGTCCACCTCGATGTTCTCTCCGTCCACCTCGATCACCGTGCCGAGGTCTCCGCCATCGAGGGTCACGCGCATCGCGTCACCGCTGTCGCTCTTGACGACCACGCTGCCCGAAAACAGCAGGTTCACGTAGAAGGTGCCGTCGCAGAAGACCAGCTCGCCCTCATCGCTGAAGGTCGCCGTCGCCGGGGCGTCTGCGGTCCCTGTCAGGGCCGCGGTCTGGTCCGTCGGGCTTCCGTCTGTGTCGAGCCAGACCGCCGTGTTCGTGTCGACGTCTTCGTCGCAGTCATCCGGGTTGTCCGCGTAGCCGGGGCAGCTCACAGGCGCTCACGGTGCCCTCGCCCCCGTAGCCGTCTCCGTCGCTGTCCTCGTAGTAGGTCGTGCCGTCGATGGGGTCGTCGTCCGGCACCCCGTCACAGTCGTCGTCGATGTCGTTGCAGATCTCGTCGGCGTCGGGGTTCACCAGCTCCCTGCCGTCATCGCAGTCGCTGCCGTCGCTGAGGTAGCCGTCGGGCATCTCGCAGTCGTCGTTGGTCGTGTCGGGATCGCCGAAGCCGTCGCCGTCAGCGTCGGCGTACCACTCTACGGCGCAGCCGACGTCCCCGCTGTCTCCCGAGTCGGTCCCGGGTGGTGTCTTGGTGCAGGCGAGAGCCAGGACAACGAGCATGTTTCCGCCGTCGGCGGGAGGGTACTCGGCCCGTGATAGGGTCGCGCGCTTCCAGAGGTTCCCATGGTCCAGCGGCCCTACGCCGAGCTGTCCTTTCCCGGCATCGCGCTGGGGGTGATCCAGGGCATCCTGATGACCGCCGCCTTCGTCTACATCGCGCTGAAGCTGGGCTTTGGCCTTGGTGGTTCGACCGTCGCAGCGATCATCGGCTTCACCTTCCTCCGCGGCGCGCTGCGGCGGAAGTCGATCGTCGAGAACAACATCAACCAGACGGTGGCCTCCGGTATCAACACCGCCTCGGCGGGTGTGGTCTTCACCCTGCCGGCGCTGCTGTTGCTCAGCGTCGACGACCCCAGCCTCCGTGACTTCCCGATCGGTCCGCTCATCTTCGCGGCGGTCGCCGGCTCGCTGATGGGCATCGTGCTCATCATTCCGCTGCGAAAGCAGATGATCGAGTTCGAGCGCCTGCGCTTCCCGAGCGGGACCGCTGTCGCGACGCTCTTGCGCTCTCCTGGAGAGGGCCTCGCCCAGGGCATCCTCTTGCTCGTCGGAGCCTTGCTGGCCCTGGGGCTCACGGTGCTGGTGAACATGGCGTTCATCCCAGAGGAGATCGACATCGGGCACGCCTTGGAGCTGCCCGCCTGGCTTCCCTTCGCCCTCTACATCTCCGCGGCCAACTTCGGCGCCGGGCTGCTCTCCGGGAAGGGCGGCCTGCCCTTTGCCCTCGGCGGGGTCCTGGCCTGGTGGATCATCACGCCCATCGCCGTGTCCTCCGGCTGGATCGACCCTCCGGCGACCATGGCCGCAGCGGACGTCGCGGTCTGGCAGGCGGGCGAGGCATACAGCCAGATGCTGAGACCGCTGGGCATCGGCATGCTCATCGGTGGTGCCCTCGCGGGGGTCGCCTCCGCGTTGCCGGCGGTGAAGGGTGCGTTCCAGTCCCTCCAGGCGGCCGCGAAGCTCGCCCGGGACAAGGGCGTCTCACCCGACGAGATGTCGCCCAAGCTGCTCGCCGGCGGGGCCGTGGGAGCCTTCGTCCTGCTGTTCATCGCGTCGATGCTCGCCAGCGGCCTCGGGCCTGCACATTCCTTGATGATCGCCGTCGTTGCGGCGCTCTGGCTCGGCCTCGCCGGAGTCATCGTCGCCACCGCGACCGGGCACACGGACATCAGCCCGCTGTCGGGCCTGGCCCTGATCGCGGTCACGCTGATGTACTTCCTGACCGACGGCAACGTGACCGCTGCGATCCTCATCGGCGTCTCGGTCTGTATCGCGACGAACCAGTGCGCCGACATGATGAGCGACCTCAAGACGGGTCACCTCGTCGGCGCCACTCCGCGCAACCAGCAGATCGCCCAGCTGTTGTTGTGCTGGCTCGGCCCGCTGGTCGCCATCGGCGTGCTCTTCCTCCTCTGGGAGATGCCAGGGGACGGCTCCCCGGGCTTCGGGCCGGACTCGTTGGCCTGTATCGAGGAGACCGCGGACTGCCTGCTGGCCCCTCAGGCTGGCGCGCTGCAAGGCATGATCGAGGCCCTGCGCGACTCCGACGCCGCCGTCGACAAGTACATCGGCGGGACCGTCATCGGCGGCGCGCTGAGCGTCTTCCCCATCGGCGGCGTCGCGGTGCTCGTCGGGCTGGCGATGTACCTGCCCTTTTCGATCACCCTGGCCTATGGCGTCGGCTGCGTGCTCGCGATGGCGCTCCAGAAGTACATGGGTCGGGCCTTCATCGGCAAGAAGCTCGTCCCCTTCGCGGCTGGCCTCATCGTCGGCGAGGCGCTCACCCAGCTCGCCTGGTCCATCTACCGCATGGCGACCGGAGGTGGAGAGTGAAGAAGACCATCGCTTTTCTGATGCTCTTCGTCGGGCTCGGCGTCGCGGCTGCGTCGGGCTCGCGGAACGGAGAGAGCCACGCGGCCTACCGGATCGCGCTCACGGAACTCCCAGGGGTCGAGGCCTCCTTCGTCGAAGTCGAGGCCCAGGCCACCGGCATCGAGGAGGAGGAGGAGCAACTTCGAGAGGATGTCTTCCAGATCCAGGCCGCCTGGCGGGCCGAGGACGACGCCGAGCGGACCCTCGCCGAGGAAGAGGGCCGCGAGTTCGTGGCCCCGGAGCGAGAGGACCCCTTCACCGCGCGACGCGAGGATCTCGCTGCCCGAAGTGCGGACGTCATGCAGCGCTACGACGAGCTCGCCGAGCGCAAGGCGACCCTGGAAGCGGCCTCCCTGCCCGAGCCCGCCCAGCGGCTGTCCGAGTGGTTCGCGGTCGGAGGTGTCGGCTGGATCGTCGGCCTGGTCTTGATCGCGGCGGGCGCCGTGCTCGCGCGGCGACAGATCGAGGCGGAGAATCGAGGAGAGACCACGGGAAGCGACGAAGACTCCGTCGACTTCCTCGTGAACCTCCAGAAGGTCCAGGAGCGCCTCGAGAAGCTCAGCGAGGACATCGCGGAGCTGCCGATGGACGATGACGCCCCGGCGGCCCGCCAGTTCATCGACGACACTTTCGACGAGCTGATCATGCCCATAGTCGACGCTCGCGGCCGCTACTCGGCTCGTCACGGCGTCGGGGTCTTCGCCAGCTACTTCGGCGCTTTTGCCGGCGGGGAGCGCAACCTCTCCCGCACCTGGTCCGCCCTCACCGACGGCCACGCGGAGGAGGCGCGGGCCTCTCTGGTCAAGGCGCGTGACGCCTTCGCGGAGGCTGAAGACGCCTGGAACGAGGCCGAGGCCAAGGGCTAGAAGCAGCTCCCCCACTGCCGGCCTGGTGCGTCGGACTCGACCGGGGGGAGCGTATCGAGCACCCTGGCGAGCCTCTCCGTGATGAGCGTCCGACCCTGGCGAGTGGCGTGCCAGTCACGGCTCAACGAGTCCGCCGGCAGCGTCTCGGTGCTGAAGTCGACGAGGTCGACGGGCTGCTCCGACCACCAGGCCCGGGTGGGGGCGAGCTCGTCCTCGCAGTGGAAGTCGCCGCGTCCGGCGGGTAGGACGACCACGAGCCGGGCGTTGGCATCGAGGCTCCGTTGCACCAACAGCGGCATCAGGCTCTCGTCCAACGAAGCCCGGGTCGGCCAGGGCTCCGGGGCCGGCTCCCGTCCGACGGGGTCTTCCAACAGGCGAGGCGCCTCGTTCGGGCCGATCTCCTCGGCGAAGAGGCGCTCCGTGGCGGGCCCCACGATCGGCCCTTCCTTGTGCAGACCGAGGATTGCCTCGGCCGGCGTGTTCGCGATGCCCTCGACGACCTGCCGTCGCAGGGACACCCGGTTCCGCAGGGCGAGCTGCAGGGCGGCGTTGTCATCGGGCAGAGCCCGCCCCGTGAGCTCCGGATCTGCGCTGCTGAGGAGTTGCAGGAGCGCCTCCTGGTCGTCCGGATCGTCGAGCACCACGTCGTCCATGCTCTGGGGCGAGACATAGAGCACGACACGGTCGAGGTCCCGGGCCCTCTGCAGGACCGCGATCCAGTGCGCGGGGCTGGCGCCGCTGACGGATCCAGCGGTGGCGCCGAGGGTCCGGGGATCGAGGCCCGCCTGGGTCACGGAGTTGCCGATCAGCAGGACGGGAGCTGGCCCCTCGAGGCGGCCGATCAGGGGCCCGGTCCTGGGGCTGGTCGGCGTGTCGACCCCCTGAAGCAACATCGCGCCGATCCCTACCACCAGGAGCGGCAGCCCGACCGACAGGGCGATCTCAGAAGCGGAAGTAGATGAAGTCACGTGCCGTGTCGCGGGAGAAGAGGAAGATGGCGAAGACCGCCAGGCCCCAGAGCGTGGTCACCACGGGGGTCAGGTGAGGGCGGGCCCAGAGCCGGCGCAGCCAGCGGCCGCCCTCGCTGCCACAGAGCAGCACCAGTCCGCCGCCGGCGCTGATCGAGAGCACGACGACGGCGCCGACGAGCTCCTCCCACGAGCCGGCGAAGGGGTTCCGTACGAGGTGGCCGGCCAGGGCCGGGAGTGAGGTCTCTCGGAAGATCAGCCAGCCGACGCAGGTGAAGAAGAACATCGACACCACCGCCGACATCCTGCCGAAGCGACTGGCGACAACGGCGGCCGGCACGCGCCTCGAGAGGCTGCGGTAGAGCATCAACAGCGCAGCGTGGTAGCCGCCCCAGATGACGAAATGCCAGGCGGCGCCATGCCAGAGTCCGGACAACAACAGCGCCCCGCTGGTCGCCAGCGCGGTGCGCATCGGGCCCCGGCGGGAGCCTCCGAAGGGCACGTAGACGTACTCGTGGATCCAGGACGAGAGCGAGATGTGCCAGCGCTTCCAGAAGTCCGAGGGGCTGGTCGCACGGTAGGGGTTGTCGAAGTTCCGGCGCAGCTCGAAACCCAGCATGCGGGCCGTTCCGCGGGCGATGTCCGTGTAGCCGCTGAAGTCCGCCAGGATCTGCACGGCGAAGCCGATGGTCGCGGCGTGCACCAGCCAGCCTCCAGGCTCCTCCATCGCGAAGACCCGGTCGGCGTAGAGGCCCACCGTGTCTGCCACCACGACCTTCTGCACCGCTCCCCAGAGCGCCAGCGTCAACCCGCTCGCGAAGCGCTCGCCCGACAGCTTCCGCGGGCTCTCGACCTGTGGCAACAAGTCTCGAGCGCGCTCGATGGGCCCCGCGACGAGCTGCGGGAACATGCAGACGTAGGTCGCGTAGTCCAGCAGATCCCGGCGCGGCTCGACCTTTCCCCGGTAGACATCGAAGGTGTACGACATCGTCTGGAAGGTGAAGAAGCTGATGCCCACCGGCAGCAGGATGCCCAGCGTGCTCGGCGTGCCGAGGCCCAGGGCGGCGACGTTCTCGAGGAAGAAGTCGAAGTACTTGAAGACACCGAGCAGACCGAGGTTTCCGGTCAGGCTCAGGGCCAGCAGCCACCTCTTGTGGTCCGGGTGGCGCCCCATCGCAAGGCCCACCCCGTAGTCGAGGAAGGTCGAGAACAGGATGAGCAGGACGAACCAGGGGTGGACCCAGCCGTAGAAGACCAGCGACGCCGACAGCAGCACCGCGTTCTGGGCGCGTCGGTGGCGGACCCCCCAGAAGACGACCAGGACGGCGGCGAAGAAGACAGGGAACTGCCACTGGACGAAGCTCACGCGGCGCCAGACTACTCCGGGCCGGGCGCTCTCCCGATTGCGCGTCTACTCGTCGTCGCTCGGGCGTGCTCCCGCGTGCTTCCACCACTCCTCGATATTGCCAAGGTGGCGCTGGAACGCGAACGCCCCTGTGGCCAGGAGCAAGTCGGTGTAGTGGAGGTGGGACGTGAAGTCCGGCAGCCCCTGAGTCAGCCCCCAGAATGACCACTGTTCGGATCTGCTCGATCCGGCGAACTACCCGAATCTGGTCGGAGCCCGCGAGTAGGAGCGCTGTCTGCCAGCAGCCGAACAGGCTCCAGACCATCCAACCAACGCAAAGAGCAACCACCGCCTCCTGGGGCCACGCTCGGATGGAGTCTTCGATGTCGATGTCCCCTGGCGCGCCTGTTGCGAGCACCCACGCGCCCTCGAACCCCAGAGCATCAGAAACCAGGGGAAGACGAGCACGCGCGCGAGAACCAACCACCTCCACCCATCGAGCAGGGCGAACCGCTGGGCCCGTCGCTCGGGCTCCCGGAACCGTGCGACTGTCAAGAGGTGCGTGTGGAAGCGTGTCAGCACACGACGACGCTACATAGTGCCGGATGGCAGTCCGTCAAGATGGCCGGTCTGCGGTGATCCGGCGGTCGAGGGACATGATCAGCAGTGGCCTTCCCGCGTGGGGTGAGTTCGTTAAGGAAGCCATCTTCTGCCAGGTGCCGAACCGACAACACCACGAGGTGTCTCTCTCAGCATGTTCATAGCACTCATTTCCTTGGTTCACTCCGCCGAGCCTGCCCTCGCCGACGGAGATCTCGTCTTCCAGCGCTCCCGCTCGGACCAGGCCGCGGCCATCGCGCTCGCGACCGGGTCGCCGTGGACCCACATGGGCGTAGTCTTCCTCGTCGACGGCGAGCCGATGGTGCTCGAGGCCGTCCAGCCGGTGAAGTGGACACCCTATTCGGCGTGGGTGGCTCGAGGAGTCGACGGCGAGGTCCACGTGAAGCGGCTGAAGGAGCCACCGGACGCCGAACAGATCGCGGCCATGCGGACCCTCGGCGAGTCCTGGGTGGGCCTCGACTACGACCTCGCCTTCGGCTGGAGCGACGATCGGATGTACTGCTCGGAGCTCGCGTGGAAGCTCTACGACCGAGGCGCCGACGAGCAGGTCGGTGAGCTGGCGCGCTTCGGTGACCACGCGCTGGAGCACCCGGAGGTTCGCCGGAAGCTGGAGCAGCGCTACGGGAAGGACCTGCCCCTCGCGGAGACGGTCATCAGCCCGGGGGCGATGTACGACGATCCCGATTTGACCCTGGTCCTGCCCAGCGCCGAGTAGGCGCTACCAGCGGGGGCGACCCGGCACGCCGCCGACGTACTCCGCGCTGTGGCCTTGGAAGCTGCTGACGATCGGGGTCGAGGCCAGGCCCCCCCAGGTGCGCGCGACGGGGACCAGCAGCAGGGCGGCGAGGGTGGCCAGGGCCAGCCATGAGCGCCGCTTCGCGGGGCGCCAGCCCTTGTGGACTGCGCGCAGACCCATCGCGACGACACAGGCCCCGTTGAGGTGTTCGTGAACCCGTCGCCCGAAGACCCCAAGGGCGAGCACGTGACCGGCGAGGTTCAAGCGTGCGCGGTTGGTAACAGCGATGAACGCGAGCGCGGCGATGGCCGGGATCGGGTCTACGACCCAGTGGCCCGCGGGTTCGTAGAGGAAGCAGCCGCCGGGACGGCTGACGATCGCGAGTGAGTCTGTCCACTCCCACCAAAGGTATGAGGGTCCCATGTGCCGATCGACCGCCGGTCTACGATCGGGTTCGACAAGAACGTGTAGAGTCGCCTGGGCCGCTACCCCTGGAACTCCTGCGAGGCCGCCCTGTCCTTGGCCCGCTGGTTCTTCTGCATCGCGTCCGCGAAGCCCTTCACCATCGAGAGCGAGGGCTTCTCCATGTTGTAGAAGAGGAAGCTGAACAGGTTGGAAGCTTGTATGTACTTGTAGACGTGACGCCAGTGCTCGATACCCTCGAGGTGCCGGGCGAGGGTCACCGGCCGGAAGTAGAACTCCCGGTAGAACTGCCGGTGGTACTCGATGATGTCTTCACTCTCGAGGCCCCAGGGCACGAAGGTCGGCTCCCAGAAGCTGTTCTCAGAGGTCGTCTCGCTGATGACCCGACCCCACTTGCTGCCTTCGCGCAGCCAGACCTCCATCTGTGGGGTCTGGGGCAACAGCGTGTTGATCTGGACCGTCACGTCGTGGAGAGGGATCGACTTGGCGAACTCTATCGTCTCGCGGATCGTGTCATGTGTGTCCGGCATGTGGCCGACCATGAAGAAGGCCTTGGGGCGCAGGCCGACCTCGTGAGCCCAGGTGATGGCGTTGCGGATCTTCTCCTTCGTGATGCCCTTGGAGATGAACTCGAGGACCTCGTCGGAGCCGCTCTCGATGCCGAAGCGGGTGCGCCAGCAGCCGGCGTCCTTCATCCGCTGGAGCATCTCCCTGTCGACGACCTCGACTCGGGAGGAGCAGGTCCAGCTGACCCTCACCCCGCGCCGGATGATCTCGTCACAGATCTTCAACACGCGGCGCTTGTTGGCGCAGAAGAGCGAGTCGACGAAGGCGATGTCCTGGACGCCGAAGTCCCGGACCAGGTGCTCGATCTCGTCCACGATGGCCCTGGGATCCCTGGAGCGGTATCCGCTTCGGGACTTTTGGCAGAAGGCGCAGGCGTGCGGGCAGCCGCGTGAGGTGACCATCGCGAACTTGGGCATCGCGTGCTCGTCGACGGGCACGGGTTTGTAGAGATTTGGCGGGAGCAGGTGGCGGGACGGAAAGGGAAACTCGTCCAGCTTTCGGAAGGTCTTTCTGTGTGGCGTGTGGTGGATGGTGCCGTCATCGAGTCTGTAGACAATGCCTTCGATGCTGTCGGCTGTCCGTAGACCCTTGTAGAAGTCCACGACGTCACACATCGTGTGCTCGCCCTCGTGGATGACCCCGATGTCGAAGCACTCGTGCTCCATCGCCTCGTCGGGGAGCAGCGTGACGTGGTAGCCACCGAGCACGATCGGCACCTCGGGCAGGGCCTGCTTCAGCTTCTCGGCGAGCTCTATGGCGCCGTCGAAGACCACCGTGGTGCTGCCGATTCCGATGACGTCGGGCCTGAAGTCCCTGATGCGCCGGACGGTGGCGGGGATGTCGAGCTTCTCTGCAGCGGCGTCGATGCAGGCGAGGGTCTCTCCGCGGCGCTCCAGCACGGCGGCGATGTAGAGCAGGCCCAGGGGCGCCGAGTTGTAGAACAGGTAGGAGGTGACGGGGTCGACGTTCCCGTCGCGCAGCACCGAATCGAGCGGCGGGTTGATCAGGATGATGCGCAACGGGGGGCCTCCGAGGGAGCTGAGCATAGCGCTCGCCACCGAGTGTTAGGGTCCCCCACCACGGAGGTTGCAGCTGGCCGGGCCCGACGTCTTCAGCGACATGTTGGTTGGGACTGAGCGGATCGTCGCCGTGCTCGGTGCTCCGGGTACCACCCGCGACAAGAAGGTCACCTGGTGGCAGGTCGCGCTCACCGAGTACCGCGTCCTGGTCGTGCGCATGTCCAGCGAGGAGGGCAAGACCTGGCACACGGAGGTGCGGTGGGCAAAGGACCGGCCCGCCATCGGTGTCGCCCAGTACCCCCGGGCGGGCGAGGCTCGCGCACGCCTGGCGATCAGCGGCTTCCCAGAGCCCGTCGTGCTCATGGAGATCGACCAGCCGGACATCCACCCCCACCTCGCGCCCTTCCTGGTCGCGTGGGGCGCCGAGATCGAGGGTGTTCCAGAGGTCCCCGTGTCGATGGACGCTCCGAAGACAGAGGACGGCAAGACCGACCAGCAGCGGCTGATGGTCGCGGTCATCGGCGGGCTGGCGTTCATCGTGCTCTGCTGTGGCTGCGGTGGCGTGATGGTCTTCCTCAGAGACAGCATCGTGGCCTTCGTCAGCGGATGAAGGACCTGGCGCGCTGGGCCTTCTGGGTGCCCTTCCGCGAACTCCTCGATCCCCACCGTCCCGAGCAGCTTGCTCGGCTCTACCCCCTCTGGCGCCTGCAATATCGGAGCGGCGGCGCTCAGCGTCAGCTCATGCGCGAGGAGCTCCAGCGCTGCTTCGGGGTCGGCGAGGAGACCGTGCGCGAGGCCTACCGCGTCGCCTTCCGGGTGCACCTCGAGGAGCTCCTGCTGGGCAAGCTGGACCCCGACACGGTGGGCCTCTACATGCGCTGGGAGGGGCGCGAGAACCTGGACGCCGCGATGGAGCGCGGGCGCGGGGCGGTCCTCGCGCTGCCCCACGCCGGCAACGTCATGATGATGATCGCGCTGCTGGCGCTGTCCGGCTACCGCTACACCCAGTACGCGGCGCGGGGACTGGCGCCAGAGGACGTCGCGCGGGCCAACCCTCGCGAGTTCGGCCACAACCGCTGGCGCACCGCCGTCAGGCAGGCCCGAGAGGACAACGAGGACCGCCTGCCAGCCTCCTTCCTCACCCTCGATGTCTCGGTGCGCGAGCTCTACCGCCGCCTCGGGCGGAACGAGACCGTCGGGATCGCGTACGACGGGCGCATCGGGAACAAGTTCGTCCTCTTCGACTACCTCGGCCGGCGGGCGCTGTTGAACCCCGGCCCCTTCCGCATGGCGGCCTCCACTGGCGCGGCGCTCGTGCCCATGTTCAACGCCTGTCCTGCCGGCGGCCCCAACGTCTGCCACGTCGCCGAGCCGCTGTATGGCAAGGACTGGCGCGACCTCGCCGAGCGCTTCCTCGCAGTGGCCCAGGCGTGGCTGCGAGCCCACCCAGCCGAGTACGGCATCTGGCTGGCCCACGCCCGCGAGCGCCGAGCGGTGGACGACCACCCCTTCTTCGTCGACTACGCCCCTGACGCCCGCTGGCAGAAGTGGCAGGAGTAGGGGTCGGCGAGGTCGACAGCCCCGAGCCAGACGGGACACACTGAGCCCTTCGAGAGGTAGGACAGATGTGGATCCTCCTGATGGCCTGCAGCCCAGAGTCACAGCCCGAGGTGCTCGGACCCTAGGTCCACCTCGAGCCGGCCGCAGTGGACTTCGGCTCGTTCTCGGCTGGCACCACCGCCTCCGAGGTCGTCACGCTGCGGAACCTCGGTGACGAGGACCTCGCCATTCTCGATCTTCGCGTCGACGACCTCGACGCCGGCGTGGACCTCGGCCCGCTCGGCCAGGTCCTGTTGGGGCCAGGCGAGGACACCGACTTCGTCCTCTCCTTCTCTCCGCAGACCGCCCAGGGGCTCGAGACGCGCCTGTGGGTCGACTCGAACGACCCCGAACGGCCCTCGGTCGAGGTGCCCATCGAGGGTGTCGGCGTCGCACCGATCCTCGACGTGGAACCGCTGGAGTACGACTTCGGGACCGTCTACCTGGGCTGCGACCTCAGCCAGATCCTGAGCCTCTCGAACGTCGGCAACGAGGCGCTCTCGATCGAGGAGCTCGCCTATGACGGCTCGGAGTTCTCCCTCGCCGAGGTCGAGGAGCTCCCCTGGACGCTGGAGCCCGAACAGCGCGTCGTCGTCGTCGTCGAGTACTCACCCGAGGAAGTGGGCGAGGCCACCGGCACCCTCACCATCGACAGCAGCGACCCGGCGAGCCCGCTCGAGGCCGTCCAGATGGGCGAGGGCGTTCTCTACGACGAGAGGACGGACACCTTCCAGCAGGTCCAGGCCACGGAGACCGACATCCTCCTCGCGGTGGACACCACCGGCGGCATGCTGGCGCACCTCTCCGACATGCGGGATCACTTCGCGGACTTCGTGGGCGCCCTGGAGGGGGTCGACTACCACATCGCCGTCGTGACGAGGGACGACGGCTGCGTGGCCGGCGACCAGCCCTACATCGACAGCAGTATGTCCCTGGACGAGCAGGAGACGGTCTTTGCCGCGATGCTCTGCGCTGATGGCTCCGAGGTGGCGTGTGGAGGGGGAGACGACGCCGAGCGCGGCTTCATGCTCCTGGAGTCCGCCCTGGACGACTCGAACCTCTCGGGCTGCAACGCCGGCTTCTACCGCGAGGACGCCACGCTCGACCTCGTCGGTGTCGCCGATGACCCCGATCAGTCCGACAACGACTACAGCTACTACGTCTCGCTCTTCCAGAGCATGAAGTCGGACCCTGACGACGTCGTCATTCACGCCATCGGGGGGGACTACCCGGCCGGTTGTGGGAAGGTGCCCCCTACAGCGGGTTCTTCGAGGCGACGGTCGCCACCGGCGGCCAGCTCCTGAGCATCTGCACGCCCGACTACGCCGAGCTGATGGACTCCCTGGGTGTCGCCGTTGCCGCGACGGTGTTCACGGACAGCTTCTACCTGACCGGGATCCCGGTGCCGGCCACCATCGAGGTCGTCGTCGACGACGTCACGGTGACGACCGGCTGGAGCTACGACAGCGACGACAACACAATCGTCTTCGAAGAGCCCCATGTGCCCGATGCCAACTCCACGATCGAGGTCTCCTACGGGCGCTACGGGGACTGCGACGACTAAGGCATCAGTCGAGGTATCCGGCAGCCCGGAGCAGCTCTTCGACCTCGAACTCGATGTCGCCATCGTCCCGACCATCCTCGAGCAGTCGGGCCCCGTGCGCGGCGAGGTCCTTGTCCTGCACCGGCGTGCGCACACCGGCGACCTCTGAGTAGGTGACTCCCTCTGACCAGACCCTCTTGTCGTCGCCCCACCGGGCGACCTCGGTCGAGCAGAAGGCCTCGCCGTGGGTGCGTGCGCAGCGGCGGAGGTGGGGCCAGGCCTCGCTGATCGGAGCGTGGCGTTTTCTGGACTCGAGCAAGAGCGCGTGGGCGTCCATCGCCGACAGCCAGCCCTCCGGCAGGGTCCCAGTCGAGGTGTACAGCGGCACCACCGCGTTCTCGTCCCAGACGTTCTGGCCGTGGTCGAGGAGCCCGTGCTCGCCGAGCAGCTCGCCGTGATCGGAGGTGATGACGACCCGGCAGTTTTCTCCACAGTGGGCGCTCAGGATGGCGCCGAGCGAGGCATCCGCTCGCCGGACCGCGTTGTCGTAGAGCAGGTCGATGCGTGCCTTCAGCGGCAGCCACTGCGTCTCGGGCAGCTCGCCTCGCATGTAGCGCGCCCACTCCCTGTTCTCGTCCGTCTTGTTCCAGCGGAGCCCGACCGCGCCTGGGACGCTCGGCCAGGGCTGGTGAGCGTCCCCGATGTTCACGAACAAGAACGTCGATCGTTCAGGATCCAGCTGGCTGACCAGGGCGTCGACCCGCGCCGGCAGCTCGGGCCCGAAGTAGAGCCCCCAGGCGGGCGCCACGTCGACGGTGTCGAAGCCGCGCAGCAGGCCCATCTGCTCGCTGACGACCGGGTTTCCGGAGACCGCCACGGTCTGGTAGCCCTTGTCCGCGAAGTGCTCGGCAAGGGTCGGCAGCGCCTCGTTCAGCGGCCGGCTCCGCGCACCGGTGCCAGAGAGATCGTCGACGCCGCTGGTGATGCAGTGGGCGTGGTGGTCGACTGGCATCGTGCCTGTCATGAAGGAGGCGTGGGAGGGCAGGGTCCACGAGCCTGGGGCCACCGCCGTGCAGGAGAGGCTGCCCTCGAGCGCCTCGAGGTTCGGCGAGGTCTCGGTGTCGTACCCGCAGGCGCTGAGCCGATCGGCGCGGACGGTGTCCAGGACGATGAAGATCACCGTCTCGGGCGGAGACGAGCAGGCCAGGAGGAGCCAGAACACGCCCTCTTGTAAGGTGTGGCGGTCGAAAGTGTGAAGCTGATCTAAAGGCGAGGTTCCACGGGCCGTATGGGGTGTGTGCACCTCGAGGAACGACTCCGAAGAACGATCGGCCCCGCCCGCCTCGCCTGGGCTGACCTCCCTCCGCCCATCGAGCTGGTCCGTGTCCGCCGCACCCTCGGGCGCACCGACCTGGATGTCGCCACCGTCGGTCGCATCGTCGCCGGTGACCGTGTCCTGGCCCGCAGGCTCGTCCGGATCGCCAACTCCGGCTTCTTCGGGCTCCCGCGACGGGTGAGCGATCCGCGGCACGCGGTGGCCTTCCTCGGGCTCGACGCCGTCCGGCGGATCGCCTCCACCCTCGCGATCCTGAACGCCTTCCCAGGCAACACCTCCCATGGCGGACGGCGCCTGCGGCGGCACGCACAGACCACCACGCTGGTCACCCGCAGCTTCGCCGCCCGCTTCGAGCCGCTGCTCGACGCACGCGAGCTCTGGGCTCCCGCCATGCTCCACGAGCTCGGCAGCCTGGTCCTGTTGGCGAGCGCCCCGGACCGCTGGCAGCAGCTCAACCTCCATGCGGAGCGGCATGGCTGCACCCTGGACGAGTCAGAGCGCCTGCTGCGCCTTCCTCGGCGCCGAGACCTGGCCGCCCTGGTCGCCGGTCGCTGGGGGCTCGACCTCGATGGTCTGTGGCACGACACCACCGGGCCCACCGAGCGGGCGACTCGCCGCATCGTCGAGTCCGCGAGCGAGGTGACGATGCTCGCCTTCCGGACACTGCGCCAGAGCTCGCGGGAGTACCTGCAGGTGAGGGTCTGCACCCGCCTCGGGATCCCCCTGGAGGCCTTCGTTGCGTTGATGGCGGGTGTCTACAGGCTCGGAGCCGAGGTGGAGGAGCACGCATTCGCCGGATAGAGGGCGTGGATGCTGCTCTTGTTCCTGGCATGCAAGCCCGCCAGCACCGGCGCCTGGTCGCTCCTCTACGGCGACGACGGGTCCTTCGATCTCCTCCACGAGCGCCACGGGCCGGTGTTGGAGGACGTCCACCTTGCCAGCGGGCTCGGAGAGGTGGACGTCCTCTTCGCCGTCGGCAGCTATCGCTTCACCGAGCAGACGGAGGATCTCGTAGCAGCCGGGCGCATCCGCAAGGTCCGCGAGATCGCAGGCGGTCTGCACCTGGAGCTCCAAGACGCGGACAAGGAGCCGCTCGGAACGCTCGTCGTCACGGCGGCTGGGGACACGGCGGTCCTGTTCACCTGGGTCGCCGACGTCGACGCCAACCGGGCCGAGCTCAGCTTCGCCTGTGGCGACGAGCCGCTCATGGGCCTGGGCTCGCACGCCTTCGACGTAGAACACTCGGGCGAGGACTTCGCGCTGTGGACCTCTGAGCCGGGCATCGGCAAGTCCGACAGCGACGAGTACCCGGCTGACTGGTACCTGACCGGGACACGGCACGCGACCTCGTTCCCCATGCCCTGGGTGCTGCGACCCGATCACAACAGCGGTGTCCTCGCCGACACCACGGCGAGGGTCGAGGCCAGGCTCTGTACCGACGGGCGGATCGCCCTCAGGAGCTGGGAGGCGGACAGTCGGTGGGTCGTGTTCGCCTCGGACGACACACTCGACACGATTCGAGCACTGGGCCTGGCCAGTGGCCCATACGAGCTGCCGGAGCCCTGGGTCTTTGCCCCGTGGAACGACGCCATCCGGGGCGAGGAGCGGGTTCGCGAGGTCCTTTCGTCCATCCGGCAGAGCGGCGCCGCCTCCACCGTCATCTGGACAGAGGACTGGAAGGGCGCGGAGGAAGGCCCCACCGGCTACCACCTGAAGGGCGAGTGGTTCCTCGACCGGGAGTTCTATCCCAACGCCGAGGACGTCGCGCAGGAGCTCAGGGACTCGGGGATCTACTGGTTTGCGTACTTCTCTCCGTTCCTCTACGAAGACACACAGACCTACGAGGACGCGGCGGGGCTGACCATCGAGACAGAGGACGGCGAGCCATACCTGTTCACCGGTCCGACCTTTGGCGAGATGACGATGATCGACCTCACCTTGCCAGAGGCTCGGGAGTTCGCCCTCGAGCACATGGAGGACGCCATCGAGGTCGGCTTCAGGGGGTGGATGGCGGACTACGCCGAGTGGCTCCCGACGGACGCCGTGCTCGCGGGTGGCGACGCCTGGATCGAACACAATCGCTGGCCGCTGGCGTGGCAGGCGCTGAACCGCGAGGCCTTCGACGGTGTCGACGGGTCCTTCTTCGTGCGCTCCGGCTGGACCGGAACCACCGGGCTCGCGCCGGTGGTCTGGCTGGGTGATCAGCGCACCAGCTTCGACACTGACGACGGCTTCCCCACGATCGTGCCCCTGGCGCTCGGACTCAGCGCCGGAGGCGTGCCGGTCGTGACCCATGACGTCGCCGGATACCAGTCGATCGGCAATGAACCGACCACGGAGGAGCTCTGGTACCGATGGACCGCCCTGGGGGCCTTCTCTCCGATCATGCGGACCCACCACGGCGCCTTCGAGGACGAGAACTTCCAGTTCGACCACGACGAGGACAGCCTCGCATTCTGGGCCGAGATGACGCACGAGCACATGCGCATCTGGCCCTACCGCTACGGGCTCGCGGCCAAGGCAGCGACGGACGGCACGCCGATGTTGCTCCACCCCGCCTGGGTGTACGAGGGCGAGGACCACGCCCGGATCGACGCCTGGCTCATGGGTGAGGGGATGCTCGTTCGACCGGTCGTGGAGGAGGGCGCCGCGAGCGTCCAGGTCGACCTCCCAGCCGGCCGCTGGTGGGACTGGTGGACCATGGAAGAGGCCAACAGTGGCCCCTACGAGGTGCCACTCGATACGATCCCGGTCTTCGTCGCCGAGGGCAGCATCGTCCCCACCTTCGACGTCATCCCGGAGACCCTGCTCGACGGAACGGATCTCGTCGACTTCGACGACGCCGACGTATCACGTACGATCTACGTGTTCGGTGACGGGGGCCACTTCGTCGAGGCCGACGGCACGATCTACGCCGCGGATGGTGCAGCGACCGGCACGGCCACAGAGACCCTGAAGAGCGGCACGATCAGCGTGGGTGGCCTGGAGTTGATGGTCTCGGGCTCGGTCGAGCGCGTCTACACGGTGGTCGCGGTCGACTGAATCAGATCTCGTAGACCCGCAGGATGTAGTTCCCGTCGATCATGATCTCGAACTCGCGGTCGGCGTCGAGGTCGATCGGGAAGGCCTCCTCCAGGGGCGCGACGACGTCCTCGTCGATGAGGGCGCCGACGTCTTCGAGCCAGATGACTCCGCCCTCGTCGCAGTACCGGAGAGCGTAGACGTCCTGGTAGTCGCCGTTCTGTACTCCCACGATCGGGTCGCTCACGTAGTCCCCGTCCAGGTCTGACCAGCCCATCGGGATCGTGTCGTTTCCGCTCTTCGACACGAGCGAGAACACGGCGTCGTTCAGGTCGGGCCCGGTCCACTCGGGGGCGCCGCGAACCACGCCGGTCTTGCCGCCGTAGCCGATCATGATGTCGCTGTAGCCGTCTCCGTCCATGTCGCCTGCGTGGAGCGCCCGTTCGTAGGCCGTGCCCTCTCCGAGCACCATGACGTCCTCTCCGGCGACGTTGCCCTCGAGCTTCGTGCCACCGTAGAGGATGCCCAGCCCCGTGCCGTCCCAGAGGTGTGACTGGTCCAGCACGCCGTCTCCGTTCCAGTCCCCCTCGCCGATGCCCCAGTAGATGTAGGTCCCCGGCACGGTCAGGTGGGCCTCTGTGCCGTCGCCGTAGGTGACGTTCCAGGCCGTCCAGTCGTCGCCGTCACGATCGAAGACGTCGTCGACGCCGTCACCGTCGTAGTCGTCCTCTGAGGCGGCGTAGAAGGTGTGGTCGACGTCCATCAGGTCGGGCTCTTCGCCGGGCACGAGCTCGTACATGCCGTCGTAGCACCCGGCGATCGCCTGTGGCTCGGCGCCGGTGTAGTGGTTCGTGATGAAAACCACGCAGTAGTAGGAGGTGTCCCAGGTGCCGATCTCCTCGTAGCCGTCGCTGAGCAGGGTGACGACACCCCCCGTGACGTGGGGGCCCGTCCACACCGGGTAGTGCATCAAGAGCTCCGCCGAGCCGTAGCCGAGGCGCCCGTAGTCCTCTCGCCCTCCGTCGAGCACGACGGGGTCGCCCATGGAGGGCTCGAGCGGCTCCTGGTCTGCGCAGGGCGGGTCCGCCGCGCCGGAGTAGCGGGGTTCCTCGGTTTCGCAGGCGAGCAGGATCAGGGCGGTCATGCTCGGATCCTACGGGGAGCCCAGGCCATTGTTGCTTCGGGGCGGGCTTCTCTGCCCACTGCAGGCGTGGCGGAATCGGGCGGAAGGTCGCGGAGTTGGTAACATCCGTCCTCGCTCCGATGGGATCTGGTGTGCTGTCCTCGCTGCTGCTGAACGTCGCCCTGGCTGCCGAGCCTCCCAGCGTCGACTCCCCCGAGCGCAGCGGCGTGCGCAGCTGGCGTGACGCCATGGTCGTCATCGGCGTCGAGGACTACGAGCACCTGCCGGACATCCCCCACGCCGCCAACGACGCCGCGGCCATGGATGCCTGGTTCCGGCTCGTCCGCGGGCCGTCGACCCGGCGCATCTTCACGGTCCAGAACCCGAGCACCCAGGAAATGGACACGGCGCTGAAGCGCGGCGTCGCCCGGGTGCGCAGCCGAGGCACGCTCTGGATCTACTTCTCGGGGGCTGGCTGGATCGGTGACGATGGGGTGCCACGCCTGTTGCCGGCGGACGCAGCGCCCAACGGGCTGGAGGACGCGTTCTCGCTCGCGGAGGTCGAGCAGATGGCCGCCCGGTCGCGGGCCGAGCGCGTGGTCATCCTGATCGACGCGCCCTTCGACGAGTCCCTCCGGGCCGAGATGGAGCCTGGCAAGGAGCTCGACAGCGTCGCCTGGAGCACCGAAGTGAGCGACAAGGTCGTCGTCTGGGTCGCCGACACCGGGGGCTCGGGGGATGTCTATGGGCCCTCCTCCCACGGCCTCTTCACGTGGCTCTTCCTCGCCGGAGTGCAGGGGTGGGCCGATCTCGACGGTGATGGGGTCGTGAAGCTCTGGGAGGCCCAGGAGTTCGTCCACTCGGGCAGCGCCCTGCTCGGTCGCTCCCAGACCTCGAGCGTGGATCTGCGGGAGGAACCCCGGAACTGGGCGCTGTCGATCGGCGCCCTGCGAGAGGACCAGCTCCTGCCAGCCGACTGGACGACGCTATCGGTGGAAGATCGCGACCGCCGCATGCAGCTCGCCGTGAGCGAAGCGGAGGAGTCAGCGGTCGAGGACATGCTCGCTCGCATGGCCAGCATCAAGCAGGGCGAGGCCGGCCCGGAGCTGCTCGAAGACTTCGTCTCCGACTGGGAGCACCGCGAGATCGTGGTGCGCTGGGTCCCTCCGATAGAGGCGGTAGACGAGGCCAAGATGCTCCTGGAGAACCCAGAGGCCCTGATGCCCGAGACCGTCGTGACCACCGAGGAGGGGGACACCGGGGACACGGCAGTGACTGCGCCGGTCGCGCCGATCGGGCCCACGCTCTCCGACGACACCTGCGACGACCTCATCACGATGGAGCCCGACGCGCTGATGGGCATCTTCGGCCCTGGGCGGATCGAGTGTGTCGAGGCGCGCATCTCGGAGGCGCCGCAGACAGAGAAGGACAAGCTGTCGCGCCTGTTGTTGGCCGACGCCGACTCCAAGGGCGACATGGCGGAGTGGGAGCGACTGATGGCCCGCCACCTCAACGAGATCGACCGCTCCGACCCCGACATGTGCTTCCTCTACGCGCGTCACACGCACAACAAGGGTGTCGCCTGGGGCGAAGAGGCCATCCAGTTCGCCGACTACGCGCTGGAGAACAAGCAGAAGTGGGCGGGCGAGACCTACACCTCTCGCCTCTATGGTCTGTATCGATTGCGCGCCGAGGCTGCGAACGAGCTGTGGAAGGACGCCGAACAGAACCTCATCGCAGACCCCACTGACGAGAACGACGCAATCACGCAGAAGTGGCGCGGCAAGTCGAAGAACTACGCTCGTGAGTGGTACGACTACGCCAAGGCAAGCGACCAGAACCCTGACCGGGCGCTCATGATCTGTGTCTCTGCAGCTGGGACCAAGGCCGCCTGTGTAGCGCGCGACTGACTCAGTACATGTAGCCCAGCGCCTTGAGTCTGTTCGCGTCGAGCATTCGACGTTCGTCCTCTTCCTCTGGCGCCGGCTCGACCAGCTGGTCCCGGTAGAACTGGACCGCCTCCAGCTCGTCGTCGAGGTCCCCCTCGATCATCACCTCCGAGAACTCGATCAGCGTCTCCTCCAGGACCTGGGCGGCCTCCTCGGCCTGACCTTGGGCCTGCAGGTCCACCGCCCGCTCCAGGGCCTTGCCCGCGGAGGCCTGGGCTGCCTTCGAGCGGCGGCGCGCGCTGGCGGCAGATGCTGGGGCCGGTTGCACATCCTCGGTGGCGATGCGCGTCGTGATCTTGCCCTCCTTGCCGTCCTTTTCGCCCGTCGCCGGGTCCCGCCAGCGGATGTCGACCGCCGCGACGTCGATCTCGCCGCGGAGGTGGCCAGGGACGCGCACCTTCGCGACCACCTTGCGGGGCTCTCCAGCCTGCATGTCGCCCAGCAGGATCCGCCACCCGCCGTCGATTGCGTAGCCGTCGTACTCCTCGTAGCCAAGGACCTCGACGAGCTCGACGCCGTCGCCGAGCTGCAGCTCGACCGTCGTAGAGAGCGCCGCGACCTGCTGCATGCGCTCCAGCTCCTCGTCGAACAGCGCCACGACCTCTTCCGGGTCGTTGCCGTAGCGGTAGATGCCGCCGCCGGCGTCGGCGATGGCGATGAGCGTGGGCGCATCGAACTCGAGGCCGAGCCCCACTGTGCTGACCGTGACCCCCGCCTGCTGGGCGTCGGTGGCCAGGCCAGCGAGGGTGCGGCGATCGGTGGGACCTGCGGTGGCCTCGCCGTCGGACAAGAGCAGCACGCGCCGTCGCGGGTTGTCCAGGAAGCGCTGGAGCTGGTCCAGCCCCTGCTGCAGACCCCCGTAGATGTTCGTACCGCCCTGGGGTGTGAGCAGACCGATCGCATAGACGACCTCTGCGGGGTTGAGGATGCGGCCCTGGCGGCGCACGACCTTGGGCTCGCTGCCGAAGCCGATCAGCGACAGGGTGTCCCCGGGACGCAGGCGATCCACCAGCTTCGAGGCGGCCGCGCGCGCGTACTCCAGCTTGCCGCGGTCCTTCATCGAGCCAGAGGTGTCCAGCACCAGGGACTGGTGGGTGGGTCGTTCGGCCGCATCGGGATCGATCTCGGGCGCCTGGACCTCGACCACGAGCCACTGCGTGAAAGCACTCTCGTTGGTGGGGACGAGGACATCGACGTCGAGACCGGCGTCGAACGACATGGTGTCCTGCGCGAGGCAGAGGGAGACGAGCGCGAGCATGACGGGACCTTAGACGCGTGCGCTGCAGAGACGGTGCCGAGATACCGTCGCTTACAGGTGTTTTGCCCGCGGGAAGGGCCTTTCCTTCCTCCTCCGGACCAGCGCTGGCAGCAGGAACATGCCGAGCCAACCCCCGGCGGCCCCGGCCGATGCGCATCCGCGGGTCTCGGCGCGCGGGGTGGCTTCCTCGTCGAGCTCCTCCCAGAGGCAGACCCCCGCCTCGTCGTCGCAGGTGCTCAGGTAGCCCTCGCGCTCTCCGCAGTCGCGCAGGACACCGCCGCACACCCCGGCGCCGCAGGTGTCGCTCTCCGTGCACCAGGCGCCGTCGTCGCAGGGCGCGCCGTCGAAGCGGGGCTCGGCCGTGCAGCCGCCCGTCTGGGGGTCGCAGACTCCCACGCTGCACTCGCTGTCGAGCTCCGCGCAGTCGGGAGCGTCCTGGTGGATGCAGAAGCCATCCTGGCAAGCCTCGGTCCCCGTGCAGAGGCTGTCGTCCAGGCAGTCGCTGTCTTGTTGGCAGAGCTCCAGCGAGCGCGTGGGGTCGCCGTAGAGATTGAACATGGCCCGCGTCGCCCAGGCGAAGCCGGTCGTGTCCACCCACGCGTAGACCTCGGTCCAGCCGTCGCCGGGGAGCTCGGACTTGGTCCGCGCCAGCGCCTCTCCAGAGGTCGCTCCGTCAGTGAGCGCCAGCGCGTAGTAGTACGAGGCGGTCGTCCCGCCGGCCAGCTCGGGGCGCGGCTCCCAGGTCTCGCCGAAGTCGGGGGTGCTGCCGTACGAGACGCGCGTCGCAGCCACCGTGCCGGCTGCTCCTCCCGAGAGCAGTGCGGTCGCCAGGTTGTCCTCGCTCTCCGGCCAGGCGTTGTCGCAGGAGACGTGCCAGGTGAAGGCCCCGCCCGCCGAGACCAGCTCCGCCTCGTCTCCGGACTCGATGAAGCTGGGAGAGATGACCTCGTCGTCGTCGCCGATCCCGTCTTCGTCGAGGTCCGCCACCCAGACCACGCGATGGGTGGAGTCCTTCCATCCGTGTCCCGCCCAGACGACCACCCCCGCACCCTGTGCCCAGGTCTCCAGCAGCTGGTCACGGCTCAGATCGAGGTCGCGTTCGTAGGCGCTCTCCAGCAGGCCCTCGCCTTCGAAGAGGCGCACGCTCTCGAACACGGCTGGGAGATCCCGGTGGATGGTCGCCAGGATGCCGCCGCCGTCGCTGTGCCCCTGGTAGATGCCCCCCGACACGGTCGAGGTGCCGTCGATGCCGAAGAGCGCTCCCGGCAGCAGCACCGTGTGGCGGTAGGACTTGTCGGTCTCCAGGTCGCGCTCCAGGGCGCGCTCCAACAAGGCGTCCATCGTCCCGACGTCCCCGTCGTACACAGGCAGCCGCCCGACGTAGAGCTCGGGCATCATGTCCATGCACCCCTCTCCGATGTCCCTGGGGTAGTGCCACGGCCGCCCGTCGCCGTCGCAGTCCCATTCGCCGGTCAGCTCGGCGTAGTAGAAGTCCGTGGGGATCGGGCTCATGTTGGTCTGGAGCTCGGGCGGGTAGTAGTGCAGGAGGCTGGCGATCGGGTAGGTCTCGAGCATGGGGATGTCGCCCGTCGCCGGGTCGGGATCGCCGATCAAGAGCAGGAAAGCGCCGGGGTCCTCTGCGTACCGCTCCTTCAGCCACGCCCGGATGCGGTCCTGGCGGCTGTCCGCGCTGGTCTGTGCTGGATGGTCCCAGTCGGTCTCTGTGGCCAGGGTGACCTCCCAGCCCTCCGCTTCTCGAAAGGCGACGAAGCGGGGTAGCTCACGGCTGCCGGCGGCGAGCTCCGATGTGGTCAGGACGATCAGCTCCATGCGGGGTTCCGGGGCCATAGCCCACGTCCACGAGGAAGCCGCCGTCGTCGTCCTCGCAGCCGCGGTTGTAGCCGCTCCAGGTGCTCATGCTCTCGCCCAGGTGCGCGATGGCGATGCTGTTGCAGAAGTCGGGATCCAGGTGGTCGAGGAGCTCGCCATCCAGGCTCGGGGCGTTGGTCGTGACGGCCAGGTCGACGAGGGCTTCAGGGTCCATCTCGAGGGCCACGACCTCGGTCCCTCCCCAGGTCACCGTGCTGAACTCGAAGCTCGCCTCCTCCTCCCCCACCGCTCGTGTGTATGCGAGGTAGCTGTCCTCGCTGGGGGCGTCGGTCGGGCCGAAGAAGAGGACGTAGCTGCCCGAGGGCGCGCCGGTGACGGTGCCGGTGACGGTCATCGACTCCGTCGCGTAGCCGTCGAGGCTGCGCTGGTGGGTCCGGAGGTCCAGCGGCATCGTCACCTCCGACAACACGACCCCGGAGTAGGTGACAGCCATGTGGTCCTCGGCTGCGACCGTGATGCTGACGGGCACATCGCCGGGCAGTCCAGGCATGGAGAAGGAGCCGTCGGCGCCGGTGCGGATGCTCAGCTGCTCGTCTGTGGTGTCGATCAGCACCCAGGCCCCGTCGACGGGCAGCAGGTCGAGGTAGGGATCGGTGACGGTCCCGCTGAGCTCGACGGTCGGCTCGGACTCGGCTGAGTCGTTGTCGGCGGGGCCTCGACCACAGGCGAGGATTGGGGCGAGGAGGAAGGTCTTCATCGAATCCTTCCGGGGTGCAGTGACGACGACGGGAGCAGGATAGCGGCACTTGTGGGTGTCGGGACAGGGCGAGTTCGTCAACACGGGCTAGTAGGGTGGACCAGCCTGAGAGGTCCCAATGTTGTTGCTGCTGGCCTGCACCGGGCCCGGTCCCGAGCCGACGGTCATCGAGTCCGTCGAGGAGACCGACAGCTTCATGCTGCACGGCCTCGAGTGCCGGGCACATGTCGTGCGCACCGAGCTCGATGTGCCCCACATCTATGCCTACACGCGCGAGGACGCCGCGAGGGTCTTCGGCTTCACCATCGCGCGCGACCGCTACTTCGAGATGGAGCTGGCCCGTCGACTGGCCACGGGAGAGATCAGCAACCTGCTCGGCGACGCCGCCCTGGAGACCGACATCGAGTCCCGCGGGCAGGGCAGTCGGCACGTCGCCGATCGCCTCTTTGCATCGCTCACCACCGAGCAGGAGCTGGAGATGGCGGCCTTCGCAGAGGGCGTCAACAGCTACATCGCCCTGGTGGCGCTGGAGCAGCACGCCGCTCCGAGCGAGCTGGACTTCGCCTTCGCCCTGCTCGGGGGGGACTCCCCAGCGGCGCTCATGGAGCCCTGGACCAGCTACGACGTCGCCGCGGTCGGGGCGACCATCATCTACAACCTCGGCTACGAGACCGGTGACGTCGGCCGCGCCTACACCGAGTCGGTCCTGCCCGATCTCTTCGCGGGCGCCGCCCTGGAGGACCTGCGTCAGGCCGGTGTCTATGACGATCTGTGGCGGCCCGTGGCTCCGCCGGCGCCCTACGCCTCCGCGCCTGGCTGGGGCCTCAACGAGGGCTACCGCGACGCCATCCCACAGCGAGAGCGGCGCATCGACGCGCCCCAGAGCTTGCTGAAGCGCACCTCCGAGCGCCTCGCCCGCCGCCAGGCGGCGATGGGCCGCGACTGGGACATGGGCTTCGGCTCCAACGTCTGGGCTGTCGACGCGGACCACTCGGCGGACGGTCGCGCGCTGCTCGCGGGTGACGGGCACCTACCGCTCGACATCCCCTCGCTCTTCTACAGCTTCGGCGTCGACACCAAGCTCCTGGGCGGCGGGGACATGCGCCAGGTCGGCGTCACGATCCCGGGCTTCCCGATCATGGCGGTCGGCACAAACGGTGACATCGCCTGGGGCCAGACCCAGCTGATGGGCGACATCACCGACTGGTACACGGAGGAGGTCCAGCTCGACGCCTCCGGCGAGCCCTCCGCGGTGTTCCACGACGGCCAGTGGAAGGACCTCGTCAGGATCGAAGAGGTCTACGAGGTGGCGGACGTGCCCTCCCTCGGCTCGACCGGGCGGACCGAGACCTGGGCCCGCTGGGAGACATGGGACGGCCGCTGGCTCGCCGACATCGAAGGCGCCAGCGTGGAGAAGGAGGAGGCCGTCGTCACGATGCAGGGGGACTGGCTCGTGCCCGGAGACACGGACGGGGACGGGGTCATCACCGGCATCACCTTCGACTACGCAGGCCTGGATGACGCCAACATCCTCCTCGCCAGCCAGCGCATGGGCGAGTCCAGGAGCGTCGACGAGTACCGGGACGCGACCCGAGGTCTGGTGGCCTACTCGCAGAACCTCATCGCCGCAGACTCCGCCGGCGACATCTTCTACACCGGGTACCAGGCCGTTCCCTGCCGGGAGTACCTCGATCGCAACGGAGACGGAAGCTGGACAGAGGGCAGCGACCCCTCCCAGCTCCTCGACGGGACCAGGTACGGTGGGTTCTCCATCGAGGTCGACTCGGACGGCTACGTCGTCGAGGACGGCGAGCACTGCGTGGTTCCATTCGACGAGTATCCGCAGGCCAAGAACCCCGCGAGCGGGTACCTGCTCAACGCCAACAACGACCCGGGCAACATCAGCCTCGACGACGATTTGTTGAACGATCCGTGGTATATCGGCGGTTCCTGGATCGAGGGATACAGGGCCGTCCGCATCGACACCTTCCTCGCCGATGCCACACAGAATGACTGGGCTGACGTCGACGGGATGAGCGCCATCCAAGGGGACACGCGGAGCTCCCTCGGCGCGCAGTTCTCTCCGGTGCTGATCGAGGCCATCGAGCTGGCAGCAGCGCTCTCTGAGGTCGATCGTGAGCTCACGGATGACGAGCAGCGTCTCTTCGATCTGTACGAGTCCGACGCCCCGGCCATCGACGAGGTCCACCAGAGGCTGCTCGACTGGGCCGCAGAGGATCACCCGACGCCAGCCGGCGTCGACGCCTTCTACCACCCGCTGCTCGACGGCGAGGAGGACCAGGCGGTCGCGACCATGCTCCACAACGCCTGGTTTGGTCGTTTCGTGTCAGGAGTCTTCTCGGACGAGGGCCTCCCGGACGTCTGGGAGCCCACCGGCGGGACCGGACAGACACGCGCGCTCACCAAGCTGATCGACGGGCGCGGGCCGGACAACCCCGAAGGGCTCTCCTCCTGGAACGCTGACACAGAGGAGAGCGCCTTCTTCGACGTGCTCGGGACCGACGAGGTCGAGACCAGCCACGAGGTGGCCCTGAGCGCCCTGCTCGACGCCCTCGTCTTCCTGCGCTCGGCGCCAGAGGACGACTCGCTCGGCGGCTTCGGCACAGAAGAGATGAGCGAGTGGATCTGGGGGTACAAGCACGTCGTGCGCTTCGAGTCCATCCTCGCCGGCTTCCTCGGCGACGACCCGACCTACTCGGTCATCACCGACCAGTTCTCGATCACCACGGAGACCCTGCCGCTGGCCAGCGGGATGGCGCCGACGGATCCACGCGCTGACCTCGTCGGCTTCCCGCGCCCCGGTGACACCTTCAGCGTCGACGCGGCGAACAACGGCTTCTCGCACAGTGACTTCGACCACGGGAGCGGTCCGGTCTTCCGAATGGTCATCGCGGTCGGCGGCGAGGACGATACCGTCGGCGTGAACATCATCCCAGGTGGCCAGTCGGGCATGACGGACTCAGCGCACTTCTCCGACCAGGCGGCGCTCTGGCTCGCCAACGAGACCCTCCCCATGCGCCTGTCTCCAGAACAGGTGGTCGACGGCGCCACGGGACGCGAGGCCTACCATCCCGGCCGCGGCGGAAATCTGTGTGGCTTCTGATCCTGGGTTGCGGAGGCTCCCCGGTCGGTCCAGAGGTCGACTCCCAGGAGCCCGAACGTGCCCAGAACGTGCTGGTGGTGGTGTTCGACGATGTCGGCGTCGACAAGGTCTCGAGCTACGCCGACGACTTCCCGGAGTATGAGCCCGAGTACCTTCCCAACACACAGACCTTCGACCAGGTCGGCGCGGCGGGTGTGCGCTTCACGGAGGTGTGGTCCGCTCCGTTGTGCTCGCCGACGCGAGCCAGCATCCTCACCGGTGTGCACCCGTATCGGCACGGGGTCGGGACCGTCGTTCCGCAGGGCCCGCCGCTCTCGACAGACGCCGTCACCCTCCCTGAGTTGGTGCCCGAGACCCACACCACCGGACTCTTCGGCAAGTGGCACCTGGGCATCAGCGGGTTGGACACCGACGCGGTGCCGCACCCGGAGTGGGACGCGGAGGCGGACGGGCACACCCGTGAAGACCCAGGCTCGATCAAGCACACACTCAATCCCATCCAGCAGGGCTGGGACCACTACGCGGGGGGTTTGTCCGGCACGGTCTGCACGATGGTCCTCGATGGTGACTGTGTGGGCGGGTACGACCACTGGATCCTCACCCGGGGTTCGGCCGAGACTCCCGGGGTCACGAAGCTCTGGTGGGAGGATGGCTACGCCACCGAGGTGGAGGTGGACGACGCCCTCGCATGGATCCGGGAGCAGGAGGGACCATGGGTCACGATGCTCGCGTTCCACGCGCCCCACCAGCCCTCTCACGGGACCGCGCGTTTTGGTTGCCAGCGGACGACCGTCCTCCCCTCTCCGAGGCCCAATCGCGTCGCGCTGTACGTCGGCATGTTGGAGTGCGCTGACACCCACCTGGAGCGCATGCTCTGGGAGCTCGATGCCATGGGCGAGCTCGACGACACGCTGCTGGTCGTCGCGGGGGACAACGGAGTCGAGACCTTCCTGCGCGAGTCGATCATGGGAGCCGACAGGACGATCAAGGGGACCGCCTACGAGAGCAGCGTGCACGTACCGCTGGCGATCTCGACTGGAGCCTCCTGGGCCTCGGTCGCCAGCGGGGGCGAGCCCCTCGAGAGTGACCATGTCGCCCTGCCGGGCCGCACGGTCGACCAGATGGTGCACACCACCGATCTCTTCGCGACGGTGCTGGAGTGGGTCGGCGGTGACCGCTCGGGGGGTGTGGACTCCCTGAGCCTGGCGCCCCTGCTCCGGGGTCCCTCGGTGGAGATGCCCCGGGACTTCCTCTACACCGAGCGCTTCATCCCCTCGGATGACTTCGGGCTCTTAGGTCTGGCTGCCATCCGGGACCCGGAGGGCAACAAGCTGGTCGCGGACGTGCATCCAGAGGAGGAGGCGCTCTGCCGGGAGCTCCAGCTCTTCGAGGACGGCCCGGTCGATTTGCTCGATCGCTATGGCGATGCCGAGCTGGCAGAGGTCCAGGAGACCCTGGAGGGCGAGCTCGCTGCGCGCATCGAAGACGGCGCCGCGTGGCTCGACCACCCTCCCTGCCCCTGAGGGCTGGAGATGCTGTCAAGGCGGTGTGAGGGAATTCCGGAACCCTCTCCGGATCCCGCGGTCTGAGCGCTCGATCCTGCTCTCGATGGCGGCCTGGCCGCCAGCTGGAGGAGTGCGTGTCGAATCCCGGAGACCAGCCATGACCCTTCTACTTTCCCTGGTGTTGTCGTCTGCGCTCGCCGAAGACGACGGTGACGTACGCCGAGCACGCCGCACTGTCGACGTCGAGATGGCGGAGCGCGCCGCCCAGACCGAGCTCGCCAAGGCCGAGGCCACCCGGAAGCGCCACCTCGAGATGGAAGCCGCCGAGCGGTTGCTGTCCGAGAACCGCAGCCTGTCCTCCGACCAGCGGGCCGATCTGATGCTGCGCCTGGCAGACCTCTACTTCCGCGAGGGGCGGGCGTCCTACCTGGACGAGATGCTCCCCTACACCGAAGCGGTGGATGCGTGCTTCGACGACCCGGACTGCCCGGACACCTCCAACATCGTGCCGGACCACACGGAGTCCTCCGGGTGGCACGCGAAGAGCATCCGACTGTATCGGATCATCCTGGACAACTACCCTCACTACCCCCGCGCGGACGAGGCCCAGTTCTACCTGGCGAGCGCGCTGGATGACCTCGACCGCGACGACGAAGCCCTGAAGGAGTACGTGCGGCTGGTCCGGTCCTACCCGGAGTCGACCTACGCCCCGAACGCCTACATGATGATTGGGGAGATCCAGTTCGAGGAGGGCGAGGTCTATCGGGCGCTGCTCGCCTACAAGAAGACGACCGCCTATCGCCACCACCAGTACTACAGCCTGGCTCTCTACAAGCTGGCCTGGTGCTACTACAACGTCGGCGAGTACGGGCTCGCCCTCGACACGCTCAAGAGGGTCATCACGTGGTCCGACGACACCCTCGAGGGCAAGGACAACCGAGGCGCCTTCGATCTGCGCGAGGACGCCTACCGCGACCTCGTGCGTTTCTGTGCCGACGGTGGCGACCTCGACGAGTGCGTGCACTTCATCAAGGCCCGCGGGCGCGACGACCTCGTGCGAGACACCATGGTCAGGCTGGGCTCGACCTACTTGGAGCAGGGCAAGAACGAAGAGGCCATGCGGCTCTACAAGCGTCTCATCGCCTCTGACCCGACACACCTCGACGCTGCCGGATATCAGGGGGAGATCGTTCAGATATCTGTGAGGATGGGGCGCGTAGAGGAGACCGTCGACGAGCTGAACCGGCTGCGGCGCGACTACGGAGGTACGTCCTCGTGGGCTCAGGCCAACGCGGTGGAGCCCGAGGAGGTCCAGGAGGTCCAGGACCAGACCGCGAGGCGCATCGCGAAGACGGCGATCGAGTGGCAGAAGGAGGCCCGGAGGCTGGGAACGGGTCCTCGAGCCAAGCGTCTCTACGAAGCCTCTGACTCGCTCTACGCGGTCTATCGAAGGGACTTCCCGGAGGGCGAGCACCTCTACGACGTGACCTTCGCTCATGCCGAGCTCCAGTACGTCACCGGGCAGAAGGAGCTGGCCTTCTTCAGCTACATGGCGGTGCTCGAGATGGACCACCGGGGCAAGAGCTCGCTGTTCGCGGCGGAGGCTGCCATCAAGACCGCCGGAGTGCTCGCGGGCACACCCGGCGCCCCAGATGGCAGGGACGTCATTGCCCTCGACGAGTGGGAGGCGAACTATCTCAGGGCCTTGGATCGCTACGCCGAGCTCTATCCGGAGGGGGAGAAGCGCCAGTTCGCTCTCTACAAGGCCGCCTGGCTGCTCTATCACCACAACGACTTCGTCAAGGCCGCCGAGCGCTTCCGCGTCGTCATCGCGCTGGATCCCAGGTCCAAGGAGGCCGAGTACGCCGCCAACCTGATCCTCGACGGCCTCGCGCTGGTGGAGGACTGGGGGACGCTGCGGGAGACGGCGCTCTACTTCTTCGAGATGGATGGTCTCGGGGGCACGACCTTCAAGCAGACCTGCGCCAACGTCTACGAGCGGGCCAGCTTCAAGCTCATCGAGGTCGACCGGGAGCAGAGTGGAGACGACGTGGCAGCGGCGGACGCGCTGGTCGCCTTTGCGGGCGAGTTTCCGCAGAGCGACGTCGCGGACCTCGCCCTGAACAACGCCGCGGTCTGGTTCACCGAGGGCGGCCGGAGAGCCGATGCGATGCGGACCCGGCGGCTGCTCCTCGACGGCTATCCGACGACCCGCTTCGCCGCGGACACCATCGTGGCGCTGGCCTTCGACCACGAGGCCATCGGGCGCTTCGAGCGCTCCGCGGAGCTCTACGAGGCCCTGGCCGCGGAATACCCCAAGCACGACAGCGCCACCACCGCCCTCTACTCCGCGGCCTTGTTCCGCAAGGCGCTTGGCCAGAACGAGCAGGCCCTCGACGACACGCGCAGGCTCCTCGCGATGGACCCGGACCGGGATGACGCTCGGATCCTGGAGCTGCAGGTCGCGCGGCTCCACCGGGCCCTCGGAGACGAGCGGGCGGCGGAGGGGACCCTGCGGGTGATGCTCGCGGCCGATCCGGACCCCGAGCTGCGCATGGTCGCCTACCTGGAGCTCTCAGAGGTCGCTGGTGACCCGGCGGCCGTCCGCGCAGAGGCGCTGGCCTATGTGGTCGAGGAAGGGCTCGATTCGCCACAAGTCAAGGAGATCGCGGGACGTCTGCGCTTCGAGCAGGGTGCGGACGACTGGAAGGCGTACACAGAGCTGCGCATCCCCGGTCCCTCCACCATCGGCTCGCCGAAGCAGCAGAACATCGTCCTCGCGGACCAGCTCCTGCGCAAGACGGAGTCGCTCGCGACGATCGAGGCGCACTCCGCGGCTGTCATCGAGACCGGCTCGGGCCCCTGGGGTGTGGCCGCGCTGGTCCGTCTCGGCGCTGCATACGAGGACTACGCGGTGACCATCGAGGAGAGCTGGATTCCCGACTACCTCACCGAGGAGCAGAAGGGGATGTACCGGCAGGACCTCGCCGACCGGTCCGCGTTGATCCGACTGAAGAGCCAGGCAGCCTACGAAGCGGCGATGGCCGAGGCGATCCGACTCGACGTCTACGACGACTCGGCCGAGACCGCGCGGCTCAGGCTGCAGGAGCTGGATCCCGACAGTCACCAGCCCACCTACGAGGTGCTTCCGGAGAAGACCTGGACCAGCGGCGTCACCGTGCGCGCCGGCTTCGAGGAGGAGCTGTGATGTTGTTGCTGCTGGCCTGTGTCAAGCTCACCGTCATCGAACCGTTGGCCGCGCCGCACCTCGAAGAGGTCGCTGAAGTGGTCGAGATCGTTACCGTCGAGGTCACCGATCCAGCGACCCTCTACTCTCGGATCGCAGCTGATGGCGCTGATGGAGAGGCCTGGATGGCCCTGGCGCGGTGGCACTTCCAAGAGGGCAAGATCGACGTCGCCGAGATCTGCGCCAGCCGGGCGGCCGCGCTCGGCGTCACCGACCCATCGCTGGACAACGACCGTGGCGTCGCCGCGCTGGAGGCGGGTGACACCCCGCGGGCGCTGCGGTCCTTCCGAGATGCCCTCGAGGCGGACCCTGGGCACGTCGACGCGAACCTGAACATCGCGGCGCTGGCTCTGCGCGCCGCCGACTTCGACGAGGCGCGCTCGCGCTTCTCGGTCGTCTTGAGGCAAGACCCGACACACGAGGAGGCCATGATAGGCCTGGGCGCTGCCCTTGCTGGTCTAGGCGAGATCGACGCGGCCATCGCCGAGATCGACGGCTACCTGGTCGCCGCCCACGCGCCGGACCCGGACGCCTACCGCCTGCGGGACTCGCTGGTGCTGGCTCGGGATGCGGAAGTGCAGGCCCTGGTCGTCAAGCGCATGGCCGAGAAGCAGGCCGAGGCGGACGCCTCCTTCCTGGCTGGCTACCTCGAGGGGCTCGAGGGCTGTGACCCCCTGATCCTCGACCACTTTCGAGAGGTCGTCGCCAAGGGGGACCCTGCCGAGCTAGCCAGCACCGTCGCCTACGTCAACGAGGATCCGGACGGGCTGAGGTCGATGATCTGTCCATGAGTTAGCTCTGGCGGCGATGCCGTACGTCCACCCCGTCCAGATCTACTATGAGGACACCGATCACTCGGGCGTCGTCTACCACGCCAACTATCTCAAGTACTTCGAGCGAGCGCGGGAGCACTTGCTGGGTGTGGACGAGCTCGTCCGGCTCTGGGAGGAAGAGGGCATCGGCTTCGTCGTCTACCAGGTCCGGGTCAAGTTCCGCGAAGGCGCTCGTCACGGCCGGACCTACGAGATCCGCACATCCCTGAAGCAAGGGAGCCCCTTCCGGGCGATCTTCACGCAGCAGGTGTGGGAGCCCGGGGGCAGCTCGTGGATGGTCGATGGCGAGGTGGAGCTCTGCTGCGTCGACCGCGAGGGCAAGCTGGTGCAACTGCCCGGCTCTGTTCAGACCCTCATCGCGACGGTGCTGTCAGAGCCTGCTTGAGCTCGACGATGGCGGGCTCGAAGTCGACGCCGGTCACCTTCCAGCCTTCCTCGGTCTTCTCCATGTCTGCCACCAGGAAGGTCTCGGTCTCGTAGGCGACGATCGGCAGCATCAGCGTCGTGGCCAGGTGCTGCGCAACAGGACCGAGGCGCTCCTCGAGCGCAGTCGATACGAGGAGGCCATCGCGGTCGCCGACCGGGTGCTGCAGCATCGAGAGCGCCCGGGCTGGGGCTACCTGGCCGCGAAGGCCATCGCCTGCCGGGGCCGCGGCCATCGAGCGATGGGGAGCTACGACGAGGCGGCAGAGGACCTGGAGCTTGCGGTGGGTCTCTTCCGCGAGTTGGGCGAGCAGCACGCCGCGGCCCATGCACTTCATGGCCTTGGTCTCGTAGACAAGATCCAGGGTCGCCTGGAGCTGGCCGAGGAGCGGGTCGCGGAGGCTCTCGAGATCCTGATTCGCCACGGCGCCGCCGAAAACCCGATCGGGAGCGCCTGGATGTCGAGGGGCAGCATCGCCCTGGTCGCGGGTCAGCTCGATCTCGCCGAGCGCTGTGTGACCGAGGCACTCCGCATCGGCCGGGAGCTCGGCATGGACATCCTGACCGCTTCTGCGTTGGCGGGACTGGCCGAGATCGACCGGGAGCTGGGACGTCTGGACCAGGCCGAGACGAGGTACGAAGAAGCCTGGCGGATGCTGAGGGAGGCCGGGCTCGGTCGAGCTCTCGTCGTACGGCTCAACCTCGGCATCGTGTACGGACTGCGCGGTGACCATGGACGGTCCCGGTCCACGCTCCTGGAGATCCAGCGGGCTGTGCGTCGCCAGGGGAGGAAGGGCCTGGACGGGGTCTGCGCCGGGTTGGTGCTGCCTGCCTGTGTGGGGCTCGGCCGCCTGGACGAAGCGGCGGAGCAGCTGGCGCTGGCCCGGGAGATCCTGGATGTGCTCGGGGTAGCGGAGCCCGACGTCGCGCGAGCAGCGGAGATGGCGGCGGCCGCCTGCTCCGGTGAGCTGTCCCAGGGCTGTCTGGAGCTCGCCGAGAGCCAGTGGGGCCGGGCTCGGCGAGAGGATGACCGGGCGCGGGTCGCGGCGGCTCTGGCTCTGGTTCGCTAGGGTCTGCCCTGGCCGTGCATCAGCACGGAGATCTTCGAGAGCTGTGCCGTCCAGACCTCCTCCAGCTCTGGGGACCAGCCCGAGTCCCCCAGCTGCGAGAGGGCGTCGACGAGGCACCCGCACACCTGGTCGTACATCTCCGGCGTGACCTTCCAGTCGACGTGGGCGCGACCGAGCGCGCGGAGCTGGAGCGCGACCCACTCGGCGTCCTCGACGTACATGGAGTCGTGCACTCCAGCGAGGATCTGGGTCAGCATCTGGGTCCGCTGGGTGGACTCCGGGCCGAAGCTGTCCATCAAGCTCGGGTGGCGGGTCTCGAGCAAGCCGTAGAAGACCACCCCGAGCTCGTCGGTGCGATCGGCGATGTTCTCGAGATGGCGCATGAGGATGGGCTGGGAGTCGGTCATGGTGCCCCCATAACGAGGCGGTCCCGAGCCGACCGTCTGCCCGCGACGTATGCTCCCGCGATGATCCTGTGGACCCTCGCCTGCACCGCTTCTTCAGATGAGCGGACCCCCGTGCCCGACACGGACGCCGCCGTCGACTCCCAGCCCCTGCCGGACCCGATGGAGCTGGGCAGCCGGGTCTCCGAGGACAACCTCACTGCCACCATCGGGGCTCTTCAGGACATGGGGACGCGGTACACGGCGACGCAGGGAAACAGCGACGCCCGGGACTGGCTGACCATGCAGCTCGAGGACTACGGTTACCTGGTCGAAGAGGACCCCTTCTCCTTCGACGGGACCGACGCGGTCAATCTCGTCGCGCGCAAGGAGGGCTCCGCCTCTCCGGACGCGGTCTGGATCCTCTCGGCCCATTACGACTCGACCTCCACCCAAGCCGCGACCAACGCTCCTGGCGCCGACGACAACGCCTCCGGTGTCGCCGTGGTCCTGGAAGCGGCGCGGATCCTCGCAGAGGTGGAGCTCGAAGACAGCGTGTGGTTCGTCCTCACCGGTGCCGAGGAGCAAGGGAGCAAGGGCTCCGCCCACATGGTCGACTGGCTCGACGCGCAGGGGGTCGAGGTCCAGGGCGTGATGGCCCCCGACATGGTCGGCTACTGGCCGTTGGGCGAAGGTGACGCGATGGACATCCTCGGTGACTCCGACTCTCAGTTCCTCGTGGACCACATGGCCGCGATGGCCGACGCGATGGGGGTGGCCAACAAGACGTGGATCCGACACGGTTACTGCTACGGCGATGATCACACGAACTTCCAGGAGGCCGGCTACCCGGCGATCTCGCCCATGGACTGCGTCGAGGCTCACAACGTCCCCTCGTCCGGTGAGGAGCTACCTCACTACCACCAGACCACTGACAGCCTGGACACGCTGCACATGCCCTTCACGACCCGGGTCGCGCAGGTGATGGTCGCTACCGTCGCGGACTGGGCGGAGCCCATGCGCTGAGCTTCACCTTCGTGGGTCAGGGCCCGACGTGGATGCGCGACCTCCCGACGGTGAGGCCGTCGACTTCCAACACGATCTCGTGAGCCCCCGCCTCGGGAACCCACCGCGCCGCTGCATCCTCGGCCACGACGACACCGTCGATGGACCACCGGACGTCAGAGCCCCGCGGTGCTGTCGCCCTGAGCGCGATGGCCTGCTGCTCCCTGGGACGGTCGGCTTCGACGTACCAGGTCGTGCCGTCCTCTGGGCTGATCAGGGCAGGTCCTGGACCAGCCCCGTGTTCGCAGGTCTCGGTGGGCGCGGTGCCCGGAAGGAAGCGCTCCAGGATGGCGTTGTCACAGTCCGGGCCTCGCCGCTCTCCGGTCTCCGGGCAGATGGGTCCCTCGACCAGGCTGGGATGCCCAAACTCCTCGTTCCGTCCTGTGTGAACGATCTCAGCTACCTGCCGTAGGATCGGTCCGGCCCCGCTGATGCCGCTCACGTTCACCATCGGCGAGCCGTCGAAGTTGCCGACCCAGACCCCGACCACCACCTCCGAGGTGACGCCCACGGCCCAGTTGTCGCGCCAACCGACGCTAGTTCCCGTCTTGGCGGCCATCGGGAAGTCCGGCTCCAGGACGGAGTCCACTCCAAAAGCGGCAGCCCTGGCGTCGGGGTCGTCGAGGACGTCCAGGACCAGGGCTGCTGCAGCTGGGTCTCCTACCGTCCGGGCTCGGGACCGTGGGTCCCCGGGCTGCCGGCGAAGGGGTCGCACGCGGCCTCCGTTCGCCAGGGCGACGTATGCGGCGACCAGTTCGTCCAGCCTGACCTCGCCATCACCCAGCGCGAGGGCCAGGCCGTAGTGGTCGGCCCGCTCCGACAAGGTGCTGAGCCCGAGGTCCTGCAGGCGCCGGTGGAGCTCCGCCACGCCGACCATCTCCAGGACCCGCACCGCCGGCAGGTTGCGGCTGCTGGCGAGGGCTACGCGGGCGCGTACGGGCCCGTAGAAGGTCTCGTCGTAGTTCGTCGGTGACCACGTTCCGTGGGTCGTCGACCAGCTCCCCGGGAGGTCATCTACCAGTGAAGCCATCGTGATCGTTCTGGTTTCCAGTCCAAGCCAGTAGACGAAGGGCTTCAGCGCGGAGCCCGGGGAGCGCTCCGCCATGACGCCGTCCACCTGACCGTCATCGGCCTCCCAGTCCGCGGAGCCGACATAGGCCAGGATCTCCGCCGTCTCGCGGTCGACGACGATGACAGCGGCGTGGTCGACGTTGCGGTCCTCGAGGTCACGAAGAGCCGCGGCGATGATGGCCTCGACGTCCTCTTGGAGGTCGAGGTCGAGGGTCGTAGGGTTGTCCCCCGGCGAGAGCTCCAGGGTGCGAACGAAGTGCGGCGCGTGGCCGTATGGAAGCTCCGTGCGGAGCGCGAGTGGCTCCGACCGTGCCACCGCCAGATCTTCGATCGAGGCCCACCCGAGCGTCTCGACGCGCTCCAGCACCCGGTCCCGCGCCGCGAGGGCCTCCAGGGGGGCCTTCCACGGATCGAGCTCGCTGGGGCGGCGAGGGAGGGCGGCGAGCACAGCAGCCTCTGCCAGCGAGAGGTGAGCCGGTTCCTTGTCGAAGTAGGTCTGCGATGCAGCCTCGACTCCCCAGGCGAGGTGACCGAAGTAGACCCGGTTCGCGTAGGCCTCGAGGAGCTCGTCCTTGGAGAGCCGAAGCTCCAGGCGAAGCGCTGTCCCGGCCTCCCAGAGCTTGCCGCGCAGACCTGGTGGACGCGTCCACGCCGTGCGCACGAGCTGCTGGGTGATCGTGCTGCCACCCTGTACGATCTCAGCACCTTGGAGGTTGACCACCGTCGCGCGAGCGATTCCGATGGGATCGATGCCGGGGTGGTAGCGAAAGCGATGGTCCTCTGCAGCCAACAGGGCGATCTCGAGCACCTCCGGCAAGGAGGACACTGGCCCGCCCGCCCGAGCACCGGGCCCGGGCAGCTCGGCGATGGTCTGGTCGTTTCGGTCCAGCACCCGCGGTGACTCCGGAGCTTCAGGCAGGGGGTCCATCGGCCAGCCGAGGAACACCAGGACGGCCGCGGCCCCGGCGGCAATGCCGATGCGAAGGCCTCGCTTCACGTCTCGCGGCGGCGGAGTGCCGCCGCCAGGATCACGCCGAGGCCCATTCCAGCCGGGAGGAAGAGACCGATGCCCACCACCACCCCGGCGCCGAGTCCAATTGCGAAGGGCCACTGCTGCGGCCAGCCGAGCTCCGTCTCACGGGTCAGCGTGTAGCCCGACCACGTCCAGATCTCGTCCACGTCCGCCTGGTAGGCGGCGAGGTCGTGGACGTCGACGCGGTCTTTCAAGACGACGAGATCGTAGCGTTCCTCGACCCGGGCCTTCGAGATCTCGGTGGTCACCGTGAAGCGGAACCACTCGTTGTCCACGCTGCCTGTGCGGTCCTCGAAGACCCAGTCGTCCGGCACGTCGAGCACCAGCGTGTCCACCTCGTGGAGGCCGAGGGGGAGCGCCAGCTGGGTAGTGCGGTGCTGCTCCGGGTATGGCAGCGCGTCGAAGAGGGTGAGCTCGAAGAGCGGGAAGGACTCGCCCCCGGCCGGGTCCGGCTGCCAGGCACCGACGACACGGTAGGCCTCGCTCAGCTCGATGACGTTGGCGTCCCGATCGTCCTGGATGCCCGCGGCCTCCAGGCTGATCAGGCTCTCTCCGGTTCGCTCGAGCTGGCTTCGGAGCTGATCCTGGAGGACATCGTGGCTCGTGGACGCGAACCAGGCGCGGAGGTTGTCGGCCCGCATGCCCTCGGCACGAGTCACGGTCCGCAGCGTCGGTGAGAGCATGGCGTCGACGGTGTAGTGCCAGCGGACTTCTGAGAAGCCGACCCTGGCCGGCCCCATGTCGACCAGCTCGGTGGTCCCTGGTCGGACGAGCAGGGCCTGGCCATAGGCCGGCGTGTAGCGCTCGGCGGCGGCACCCCCCTGGAGCCGGTAGGTCGGGTCGACCCAATGACCACCGTTGTCGTCCTCGACATGGACGATGAGGTGGTCGAAGGCGCCGGGGCTCGGCGCCCAGGTCTCCACCGGGCGGGCCTCTGAGGAGACCAGGGCCGGCCAGGCATCGATGCCCACCTCGCGCAACAGCGCCACCAACAGCAGGGTCTTGTCCTTGCAGTCGCCGTAGCGGTTCTCCAGCACCACGCCGGGTTGCCGGGGGACGTGGCTCCCCTCACCGAGCTCCAGTCCGAGGTAGCGGACATCGTCCTGGACCCAGTCGAGCGCGGCGGTCTCGTAGTCTGCGCCAGAGGTCCGGAGCTGCTCGACGAGCTCGTCGAGTCCCCCCCTGTCCTCGATCTCGTAGAGGGGAAGCGCCCACTGGACGACCTCTGCCCAGGACTGGAACTCGGAGGCCTGGACGAAGGGCGCGCTCAGGACATCAGGTGGAGCGCCCCAGAGGGTCGGCCAGGCCGGCACGCCCCCTATCCACCACACCCACTCGTGCTCCCCCTTCACCAGGCCGGAGCTGATGCCGTGGGCCTTGACGTCGAGCGGGCGGTCCTCTGCGGCCCGGATGTGGAGGTAGCGCTGGGAGACAGGCTCTGACCAGCCCATCGAGAAGGAGTCGAACCAGCGGCCCTGGAAGACCGGGTCGTGGCTCTCGATGCTGTAGCTGTAGCGGAGCACGTCTCCGACAGAGAGCTGGGGGACCAGGGCGACGAAGCTCCTCCGGCCCGACAGCAGGCCGAGCCAGAGCTCGTCCTCTGGCTGGATCAGCGCCGTGTGGGCGTCTTCGATGCGGTCGCTCCAGCTCCCGTCCCGGTAGACGGAGATGTCGTGGAGGTGGATGAGCTCCGTGTCCGGATCGAAGTCGATCTCGACACGCCCGCCGTTGTCCAGGCCCTCGTGCGTCACGATCCGGTAGGCGCGCTGTACGAAGCGCGTGGCGCCGCCGTCGGCCTCGAAGCGCGTCTGGTCGTCGCAGAGGAGGTACTGGGTGGAGGCGAGGCTCTCCCCGCTCGGCACCGGGAGGTCGACAGCCACCTCGATCGGGACGACCCAGTCCGGGATCGGATCCTCGACCACCTCTGCACGAGCCAGTGTCAACAGTGCGAACACGGCGCATCGTAGAGTACGCGGAGCGCTTCGACGATGGCGAGGCGCCGTTCCAGCTCTTCGCGCGGTTGTACGGCTTCAGCCTCACATTCCCTGGCTGCGCGGAAGGTACAGGCTCCCCCGCGGATCCGTAGCGAAGGTCTCTGGAAGCTGGGCCACGCCGAGGACTGCCGCCGGTCCATCCGCCAGCGCGTTGATGCCGGGGAGCTCCGCGATCAGCACCTCGGTGTCCCATGCCACTGGGACCTGGCCGACGTGGAGCTCGGCGATGGTGATCGCGTAGGCCGGAACAGGGCGCCCCTCCAGGCCGGCGAGGCTTCCGCTGTGGACGAGGCGCGGGTCGTCCGGGCGGATCCCGAGCGCCGCCGCCGCGGCCCTGTTGAGCACGGTCACCTCCGCGCCGGTGTCCAGGAGCGCCGGGAAGTGGACCTGGCCGTCGCCGATCTGGACCAGCCACTGGCCGTCCCGGTTGATCGACAGAGGCGTGGCCACCATGTCGGTCTCGAAGTCGTCGAAGGGGACGAGGCGGAGACCCTCTTCCGAGAAGACGGCTACCCCTCGACCGAGCACGTCCTGACCGAGCAGGGAAAACGGCGAGTGCTCGATGATGGCGACGCCGCCGAGCGGAACTGGCTGAGATCGTTCGACGTCCACCTGGCGGAAGGCTGTGCTTCCTCCAGGTGTCGAGGCCAGCTCGGTCAGACCGCCCGGTGGTCCGGATGGCAGCAGGGTCAGGGACGAGCCGGTGTCCACGTGCACCTCGAGCCAGTCGTCGCCTACCTGGATGACGGACTGCATGTCGTTGAGCGGGAACTCGACCGTGTCGGTGAGGAGGACCTCGGCTGGCAGGCTCGGGGGCGTCGCCTCTGCGTCGCGGTCGAGGAGCTCGGTCTCGAAGACCAGCGGGGGCGAGCCGGACAGCGTGCGCGAGGGCAGGCCCTGGTCCCAGGTCCCGATGACGGTGACGTGTGGGTCGAGCATGGGATGACGCTCCTCTGCCCGGCTCAACAGACCCGTCTGCGGGTCGATCCACCAGTGCTCCTCGAGTCCCCAACGCCAGCGGATGCGCAGGTGCCACCCGGGGTCCTCCGCTCCGAGGTGGACGACCTCGTCGATGTGCTCGCGCCACGCGATCAGCTGGCTCGGGTCGGCGTTGAAGGCCAACTCCTCCAGGCGAGGTCCCCAGACGCGGCTCCACGTGGGGCGCTTCTCCCAGCCGACACCATCGACGAGCCCCCAGCCCATGCGCAGCCCGCTGAGCTCGAGCCAGGCTTCGTAGTCTCCGTCGACCCAGGTCTCGGTGAGGGTGCCCTGGAGGTCCTGGACGCGCACGGAGGAGCGCAGGCTCCTGGTCGTGCGGCTGTCGACCTGGGCGGCGTAGGCGTCGAGGAGAGCCTCTGCCGATGGCGGCTCGATGGGGACGACTGGGGGGCGGCAGGCAAGTAGCAGGATCATGGTGCTCATCGTAGACAGCTGTCGTCAACCGGCGACGTGGGGGCTGCGCAAGTGTTCGAGATCGCGTGTTGGACCACATGGCACGAGTCGTGAACCGTAGCTTCGCGAAGCCCTGGAGAAACCATGATCCTGCTCTCGTTCTTCCTCCTCTCAGACCCCCTCGTTTCGGCGGCTCACGCCGAGGATGTCGCCGCCTTCGAGTCCAAGGAGATGAACACCCTCTGGGTCCAGCGGGACTGGGGCGGACACACGGACGAGGCCATCGGGATCCTCGAGGCTGCGAAGGCCGCGAACCCCGACGACTACGAGATCCGCTGGCAGCTCGCCCGCTTCTACTACTGGAAGGCTGGTACGAAGACCGGCGCCAAGCAGGCGGAATTGGGCAAGAAGGCATGGGACGAAGCCGAGGTCGCGAAGGACCTGGAGCCCGGCTCGGTCGAGGGTTGGTACTGGGCCGCCGCCTCGATCGGCGCATACAGCCAGGGAGCCGGCATCATGAACGCCGTGAAGGAGGGGCTCGCCGACGAGTTCAAGGTCAACGCCAAGAAGGCGATCGCCATCGACGGCGGCCATGACCACGGGGGCCCCTACCGTGCCCTCGGGCGCTTCTACACGACCCTGCCCTGGCCGCTCCAGGACCTCGAGGAAGCCGAGAAGATGTCGGAGAAGGCCCTCGCCGCGGACGACGACTTCGCGATCAACCTCTACTACCTGGCCGATGTCTACAAGCAGGACGGCGACGAGACCAAGGCGCGCCAGTACGCCACGAAGGCCGCGGCGCAAGACCCGGCGTCCAGCGGAGATCCGCCATCGACCCGCAAGCATGTCAAGCTGGCCGAAGCCATGCTCGAGGAGTTGTAGTGGCCTTCTGGGAAAGCGGGCTCGTCTTCGACGCCCTGATCGTCGCTGCCTTGCTCTTCGTCGCAGCGACGCTCCGCAAGATCATCCCGCCGATGCGCGCCCTGGGGGTGCCCGACTCGATGGTGGCCGGCTTCATCGGCCTCGTCTGCGGGCCCACGGCGCTGGCGCTCTTGCCCTTTGATCCGGAGACGCTGGCGAGCTTCGTCTACCACGGCCTCGCGCTGGTCTTCATCGCCGTCAGCCTGCAGTCCCCTGCAAAGGGCAAGGGCGGCGGCGGGGCGACCTCCGTGGCCTTCGCCATTCCTTTCTTGGCTGTGCTGCAGGGTCTGGTCGGGCTCCTGGCGGTGCTCGCCTTCTCCGCTTTTGCCGTCGAGAAGATGCACCCGGGCATGGGACTCATGCTCCCCTTGGGCTTCAACCAGGGACCCGGCCAGGCCCTGTCACTCGGGCGCAGCTGGGAGGCATCGGGCTTCGCCAGCGGCGGCGAGATCGGCCTCATCGTGGCTTCGATGGGCTTCGCGTGGGCGGTGTTCATCGGCGTCCCGCTGGTCGCGTGGGGTCGCAAGAAGGGCTGGGCCGCCGATCCAGGATCTGGAGCCGAGTCCACCGAGGTCGACCAGGTGGAGCGCGTGGTGCCCCCACCGGGTGCTGGCGCGCTGGAGCTCCTCTCGACCCAGGCGGTGTGGATCGGGCTGGTCTACCTCGCCACCTACGGCATCCTCTACGGGCTGGCGTCGCTGCTGGCGGACAAGCCCCAGTTCGCGGCCATGGTCTGGGGCTTCCACTTCATCATCGGGACCTTCCTCGCCCTCGGGGCGCGCCGCCTGCTGGATCGGCTCGTGCCGAGACACCAGCTGGAGGACCGGCTGCTGGGCCGCATCTCTGGAACCACCGTCGACGTGATCACCTGTTCGGCGATCGCCGCGGTGAGCCTGACCGTCTTTCGGGCCAACCTCGTGCCCATCCTCGTACTCACCTCGCTGGGCGGTCTGGCCACGCTGTTGTCCTGCATCTGGCTGGCTCGTCGGGCCTTCCCCTCGGCGCCCTTCCAGCACGCGGTGGTCATGTTCGGCGCCGCCACCGGCACGCTCCCGACTGGACTCGCGCTGTTGCGCATCATGGACCCCGAGATGAAGGGGCCGGTGCCCGCGAACGTCGTGCTCGGCGCCGCTGGCGCGCTGGTCCTCAGCATCCCGTTGCTCATCGTGGTGCTGCCCATTCCGATCGCCGGCTTCGAGCACGACTACTGGGGCTCCATCTGGCTGGCAGTGGGCATCTTGTGTGTGTACATCGGGCTGTTGCTGGTGGGCTGGCGTCTCCTCGGTCCGCTACGCTTCGCGCGACCGTGGAGGCGCTTCTGGCCGGACTGATCCAGCGGGTCTCGCTCGGTGATCGCGCGGCGGTCATCGGCGATATCCACGGCTCGGCCGATCTGCTCCGGCGCTTGCTGGGGCAACTCGAGGGGCTGCCCATCGTCGTCGCCGGCGATCTCTGTGACCGGGGCTCCGACACGCGGGGCGTGCTCGATCAGCTCGTCGCTGTCGGTGCGATCGGAGTCCTGGGCAACCACGACCTGTGGCTGCGTGACTGGGCAAACGGCCGCGGCTTCGACGACTTCGCGCTGCACCGGGCGATGGGTGGACGAGCGACGCTGGCGAGCTACGGCGTGGACCCCGAGAGCTCCGTCGCCCAGATCGAAGCGGCCTCCTGGCGCGTTCCGGAGTCCCACGGTCGATTCCTGGACGGCCTCCCCCTTGCCCTGTCGGTCGGTGTCGGCGGCGAGGACTTCTGGGTGGTGCACGCGGGGCTGCTGCGCCAGCTGGAGTTTCCTCCGGAGCCTCGCCGGCGCGTGGACTGGCTCGTCCGGACCCACGGGGAGCGAATGTGCTGGGGCAAGTGCCACCCTGTGCAGTGCGTCGAGGCCGACGTGCCGGTTGTGATGGGGCACGTGCCGCTGTCCGCCCCAGAGGACAACGGCCACTGCGTCGCGATCGACACCGGAGCGGGGACATGGGGAGAGGCGGGCTGCCTGACGGCCTTGATCCTGCCCGAGCGGCGCTTCCTCAGCGTGTCAGGGCTGTGAGCGTGAAGAGTTCGTCGTCGAGGCCGGCGTCGAAAGCGACCTCGTTGACGGTCGCCTCCGTGGAGGTGCCCTTGTCGTTGTCGAGGACGTGGAGGGTGTGGGCGAGGTTGCGCGGCCCGACGTCGCGGTAGTCCGTCAGCGTCACCGTCCGGATCCTGACGTTGTCCTCGTCCGAGTACTCGATCACCGAGGGGAGGTGGTCGTCCGGCCGGACCCACATGCGCACGTGGTGGTGCTCGTGCTGCTTGGGGTCGTTCGGGGTCAACAGCAGGGTCGTCATCTCGCCGTCGGTGCCCTCGACGATCGCGCTGTACTCCTCCGACCAGGACAGGCGCGAGAGGTCGTCGATGCTGAAGTCGGTGCCCATGAAGGCGTCGCTGCGCTGGTCGCCGACCACGCGCTTCGGTCGTCCGTAGGCGGGCAGGTAGACGTAGACCGTCTCGCCGTCGGGCACGAGCAAGCCGATGCCAGCGAGCCTCGCCGGCTCCGTGTAGCGAACGAGGCGCTTGTCGTCGCCCTTCTGCCAGATCTCGAGCGTGCGCTGGGCGCTCTCACCCTTGTCGTCGGTGACGACGACGTCGAGCACCAGGTGGGCGTCGTCTCCGGCGTTGTTGGCGGCGTCGACCTTTGCGAGCAGGGCGTCGCCAGCTTCGTCGGCGAGAGCGAGCGCGAGGAGCGTGTGGAGCATGGCGCCTGGATATCGCGCCCTGGTAGCCTTGCCGCGCGAGGGCACAGATGGTCTGGCTGTTGGCGTGCATCGGCAAGTGGGGCCTGTTCTCCGATGACAGCGGGCGGCGACTGCGCGATGGGGGACGTCGCTGGCTTCCTCAGAGCTCTGTGACCCCAACGAGTACGGGCCGCCCGAAGGCGACCCGCATCGGTTCCAGCGGGGCTGGACTCAGATGGCGTGCTCGTTCTCCGGCTCGTCCGGGTCGACCTCTGCGCCCTCGTCGTCGATGGGCTCCTCGGGCGTGACGCTCGAGATGTCGTAGTCGCCCGCGCGGCTCGCGTCGTAGTCCGTCTCCAGACGCAGGCTGGCGCCGATGCTCACGTCGCCGACCTGGCAGCCGCCGGCCCACTCGTAGATGATGACGCCGTCGTCGATGGTGCTGTTGTCCTCTGCGAAGGCTCCCTCGACCGTGCCGACGCCGATCGCGGCGCAGTTGCCGTTGGCGCCCAGGCCCAGGCCCAAGAGCATCACGAAGCTGCCATCGGGAGCGAGCGTGCCGCCCATGCGCTGGCCGGGGGTGCCGCGGTCTTCCGAGAGGTTCACGAAGTTGAGCAGGTCGTAGTCGGTGCCCCAGGGCTGGTCGACGGCGACCTCGTTCCAGAAGTTCTCGCTCGGGCACTCGACGCCCTCATCAGAGCAGAGCTGGCTGATCTCGAAGAACTCGCCGTTGTACTCGACGGTGGCCTCTTCCCGGAGATGACCTCGGCGACGAGCTCGTCGTTGATGTAGACGCGCATGTTGTCGACATACTCGACGTCGTAGTTGCCCATGCGGTCCTGGGGCTCTTCGAGCTCACCACAGGCGGTCAGGGCTGTGACGGCGACGGCGATGCAACAGAGGCGAAGGATGTTGGTACGCATTGTGTGTGTCTCCATAGAGGCAGCGGGTTCGTCTGCGTGCCTCGGCAAGTGAGACCCACGGCTCCACGACAGAGAAAACGATTTCTCTTACGTCTCCCTCACCCTGATCCCTCAGTAGAGGTAGATCTCCAGGTTCGTGCTGCCTTCTGAGCCGTCAGCGCTCCCCACGACGAAGACCCTGGAGTCCCCCACGCCGAGGTACTCGTAGGTCCAGGCGTCGTCTCCCCAGTCGTCGTTGCTGCAGCTCGTGATGGCGCCCCCGCACTCCTCCAGCGCGTAGAGGATCGTGTCTCCCTCCGAGCCGTTGGTGTGGAAGATCCACCAGCCGGGGGCGTTGGCGTTCCAGGTGAAGGTCTCGGCGTCGTGGAGCACGCCGCAGGTCCCCGTGATGCCCTCGCCGTTTCCGGCGCGTTCCCAGGAGGTCGAGACCCCTCCGCCGCCGAGGTCGACATCGGCACAGGAGGGCGGGCCCAGGATCTCGAGCTCCGAGCTCTCCACGAGCAGCGTCACCTCCTGGCTCTCTGCGAGGGTCGCCGAGACCGAGCCGGTCCCACAGGCCAGCTCTTCGCCGAGGCAGTCCCCGTCGAGCACCGCGACGGTCTCGCCGACGAAGACGTAGTCCCCATCGCTGGGAGCGGCCCAGCCGAGCAGGACCTCGTCTCCGGCCTCTCCGCAGCTGGCCTCGAGCCAGTCGTGCCACGCCTCGGGGAGCTCGACTTCACCGGTGCCCTCGACGTCTGTGTCGGGGCACTCGTTGCACTCGATCGTACCCGCGCAGTCGGAGTCGTCGCAGTCGGTGACGCCATCGCCGTCGTCGTCGAGGGTGTTGGTGCAGTCGCGCTCGAATCCCCACCAGTCCGTGCCGGAGAAGTCGATCGGATCGACACCGAGGAAGGCCCGCATCGTCGGCGCCACGTCCAGGTGTGAGGCGCCGTCGAGCTCGGTGGCGAGGAGCGAGGGGCCGGCCAACAACAGCGGCACCGCCTGGTAGTCCTCGCTCATGGTGCCGTGGGTGCCCCAGGCGTCCCCGCCGTGATCGGAGGTCATGACGATCAGCCACTCCTCGCTGGCGATCTCCGGCCGCTCCAGCAAGACGTCCACGAGCTGGCCGAGGTCCTCGTCGAGGTCTTCGAGGGCAGCGACGTACTCGGGATTGTCGGCCGAGAAGCCGCCGGAGTGTCCGGCGGTGTCCAGCGCGTGCAGCTCGACGAGGTAGACCTGCGAGAGCCCTCCACGCAGTGCCCCGAGAGCCTCCTCGAGCACATCCTCGTCGGCGTCGACGGCGATGAGATCCGAGAACCCCACCCACTCTGCCCCAGCCCAGATCCGCTCGTCGAGGTCCTCGAAGGGGTCCATCGTCAGGGGGATGCCGTCGGTCCAGACGCCGTGGCTCTCTGTGCCGGTGAGCACGCTCGCCCAGCCCGGTCCGCAGGTCGTCAGGTCGGTGGTCTGGGTGGTAGCGGTCGCGATGACCCCCCAGGCCGCGAGCCGGTCGATGTTCGGTGTGTCCACCAGGGGCAGGACCTCTGCGTCGAGGCCGTCCGCGGCGACCAGCAGGACGTCTCGGGAGCTGGCCTCCTCCGGAGATCTCAGCATCTCGAGGCTGACATCGATCCGCGCAAGGACCTCTGCAGAGTCGCTGTCGTGGAGGGTGATGTGAGCTTCGTGCCGACCGCTCGCGGCGGCCCAGGGATCCGCGGTGAGAGTCAGGACTCCGTCTTCGATCGAGGCCCCCAGCCAGGTCTCGGAGGACAGGGCGACGAAGGCATCGCAGGGCTCGGCGAGGACCTCGAGGTCCCGCTCCACCGAGGGTGTGTCCTCTCCCTGCCACCAGGACCAGAGGACCGGATCCGTGTCGATCGACAGACTTCCGGAGCGCTCGCAGGTGGCCGTGTCCTCGAGGATCACGGTCTCGGTGGCGCCCGGTGGCGTGATGTGCGTCTCTTCGACGACGCAGGCGAGGAGCCAGATCATCGGCGCCTCCTGATCACCAGCAACGCCAACAACCAGGGAGCCAGCGCCACGCCGCCACCGCAGCCGCAGCGCGGTTCGGGTTCGAAGGGTGGTGGTGTGGCGGCCGGCGGCGTGCTGTCTGCCACCGGATCTGAGTCCACCACGGATGTGTCGATGGGTGGGTCGGACTCCTGGGGTCCTGTGTCGATGGGGCCCTCTGCTTCGATGCAGGTCAGGGTCCAGGTGTGGGTGTCCGTCAGCGCTCCGTCGGTGTCCAGTCGCACGATGGCGGTCGGATCCGACACGGACAGGATGATCTCGTGGCTGACGAGGTCCTCGCAGGTCACACTCAGCTCCGAGTCGCTCCCGGCGTCCGCCCCGTCGAGGGTCCAGGACAGCACCATCGAGTCGTCGTCCGGACCCAACACAGTTGCTGTGAAGACCTGCTCCTCGCCGATCTCCAAGGTAGCCTCGTCCTCTGGGATCGTGTCGACCACCAGCTCCGAGAGGTGCTCGTACATCACGACGAGTCCGTGCTCTTTGCACACCGGACAGAAGTCCTTGTAGAGCGTGTACATCAGGCAGTCCCCGTTCGTGGGACTGTGCCAGTCGGTGTAGGAGCAGGGGGTGAAGGCGCCGATCCCCTCGACGTCCAGCCACTGGCTCCAGGTGGAGCCATCTGACTCCGAGCTGCAGTTCGCGCCGGCCCCAGAGCCCCCGTAGGCGTAGCCGTAGCTGTACTCGTCCCACAGCTCCATGAAGTGGTGGCCCAGCTCGTGTACCTGCACCTCGTCGGAGTAGGTCCCCGTGTAGGTGGTGCAGTAGGTCGGGCTGCCCATGCCGCCGTAGGTGCTGTCGTTGACGAGCACCACGGTCATGTCAGCTGCCGGCAGGGAGCTGTCGATGGCCGCGACGACGGCGTCATCGTCGCAACAGACCAGGCGATCGGTGCCCGAACAGCCGTAGTAGCAGCCGTACGCCGTGTCCTTTTCGATGTCCTGGCCTGCGTCGTAGTGAGAGGCCCCGGACTCGGCGGAGGCGGCGTCCACCCGCCAGACGCTGACGAGGCCGCTGTAGCTGGCGTAGGGCTCGCGAGTCAGCAGGTCCGTCGAGAGTCGGTCCACGTCGGAGCGCCAGAGCTCGAGCTCGTCGATGGTGTAGCCGTCGCCGAGGTAGAGGATGTCGATGCGCTCGTCCAGCGGGCCGTCGACGTCGACCGCCACGACGGGATCTGAGGGCGGGGCGACGCTCAGGCCCACCCGGGCCGAACCCAGCCGGAGGCTGCGGGCGCCGTCAGGCCACTCGATGGCGACCCGGGCGTATGCGGCGTCCAGTTCGACGTGGGCGCCTCCTCCTTCCGGGTGGATGATGCCTGCGCGCCGAACATCCATGGGCACCGCGGCGGTGGCGAGGATGCTGCCGTCGGCGGCCAGGATCTCCAGGTCCCCGGCGGTACGGGACACGACCTTGCCAGGGGCCGCGACGACGCGGACGAGCGCCACACCGGTGTCGTCCACGCGGAGGGTCGCGATCGCGCTGTCGGCCTGCGCGAGGCCCATCCAGATCAGAAGCATGGCGCAGTCTGGCATGGAGCTTGCGCGCGCCAAAGCGGGAGGCTGGAGCTCGGCGGGCTACCTCCGCCGGAGGTCCCCCATGTTCATGATGCTCATCGCCTGCACCGGTCGCGAACCCCAGGACGGTCAGGGGCGTCCGCCGCTCGGGGGTGACGACAGCGCCGACACCGGCCCCGATGTGCCTCTGGACGGCCAGGGTGAGATCACGGGGGACTGTGGGTTCCTCGCCCACCAGCAGTGGACGAGCAGCGAGAGCTGGCTCTTCCGCAACAGCATCGACCTCGGTGACGCTGGCCTCGACGTCGAGGATCTCTCGGAGGGGGGCGCGAAGGTCTACACAGACGGGAACCTCGGAGGATCCTCGCTGTTGTCCGAGGTGCTGGCCTTCGAGCTGCTCTACCGCTGTGAGCTCGCGGACCTCGTCAAGACGGAGGCCGAGATCGAGTACGCCACAGAGGGCAAGAAGACCGACCTGCTGGTTCAGATCGACAGCCGCAGCGTCGGCGTGAGCGTCACCCGGGCATACCACTGGCCTCCAGAGGACCTCTTCACAGTCGAGGAGGCCGACGCGCTCTTGACCGACAAGCTCGCCGACGCCAGCGAGGCCGACGACAACGTCGCCGCGGCGGACGCCTGGGAGCGGACGATCCTCCACGTCATCGCCTACGACTCACAGTACGCGGACATGGTCGAAGAGGCCTACGGGGCTCTCGGTGCCGGTGTCACAGAGGACCACATCCTCGTCGTCTCGGTGACCGAGGGGGACGACGAAGAGGTCTATTGAGACGCCGCGACCAGCCCGGGGAACATCGCGTCATCCTCGTCGGTTATGGTTCGCCCCCCAACAGGAGGAGGCCACGATGTTCGCCCCAGTGATCGGAGCCGCCCTGGCCCTCAACACGGCTCATGCCGAGCGCTATTCCTTCTCCAACGACAGTTCGGATGTGGGCTTCCACATGGTGGCCACGATGCACGAGGTCGACGGCGACTGCGCCAACTTCCAGGGCGAGCTCGACGTCGGCAGGAAGGCCACCCACACGGGCAAGGTCACGGTCCAGACCAGCGCGGTCACCACGTTCATCGATGTCCGCGACGAGCGCATGCACAACTACGTGCTCGAGATCGAGAAGTACCCGACCATGGAACTCGACATCAAGGCCATCGAGGGCGACGTGGAGGGCCTCGACTCCAAGAAGGGCAGCGGCGAGATCTTGCTGAAGGGCCAGCTGACGATCCGCACGGTGAGCAAGGACGTCGAGTTCCCCGTCACCTACAGCTGGAGCGAGTCCGGCGACCTCAGCCTGAAGGGCGGCTACGAGACGAAGTGGACGAACTGGAACCTGCCGGATCCGAGCATCCTGATCTCGACGCTGTACCCGGAGCTGGACGTCCGGGTGGACGTGACGGCGAAGAAGTCGCCCTGAGCTACGGGCTCGCGACGCGATCCGGGTAGGGAACGAGCTCGTCCATGCGCTGGATCTTGTGGAAGTCGACGACCTTGAGGATGTCGGCGCGAGAGAGCTGGTCCGCAGAGTCGTAGCCACAGGATGCCAGGACCATCGCGAACTCCTTGAGCACCGCGTGCTGGTAGTTCGAAGCCCGTGGGCCCTGGACCCTGGGCACCAGCCCCCGCTGCAGCCACGAGCTGTGCGTGGCGATTCCGCTCGGACAGAAGTTCGTGTTGCAGTGGAGCGCCTGGATGCAACCGATCGACAGCATGAACCCTCGGGCGCTGCAGGCCCAGTCGGCGCCGGCCGCCAGCGCGATGGCCAGGGCGCCGCCAGTGAAGACCTTGCCTGACGCGGCGATCTTGATCCGCTCGCGAAGTCCGTATTCGAGCAGCTTGTTCTCGGTCATCATGACCGCATCCAGCATCGGGTACCCGAGGATGTTCGTGTGTGCGAGTGGCGCCGCTCCGGTGCCGCCCTCTGCCCCGTCGACGGCGATGTAGTCCGGGCCGACGCCCACATCTACGATCGCCTGGAAGATCTGGTCGAGGAACCTGGGGTCACCCAGGCAGTACTTGATGCCTACGGGCTTCCGGCTGAGCTTCTGGACACGCTCCACGAAGCGCAACAGACCCTCGGCGTCTTCCCACTCGGAGTGGCGCGGCGGGGAGATGACGTCGCGACCTTGCTCGACGTTTCGGATCTTCGCGATCTCGGGGGTGATCTTCTCCTTCGGCAGGATCCCGCCCTTGCCTGGCTTGGCACCCTGACTGAGCTTGATCTCGATCATTCGCACCTGGGCCAGGGCGGCTTTCTTCGCGAAGGTCTCCTCGTCGAAGCTGCCGTCGGCGTTCCGGGCGCCGAACTTGGCGGTGCCCAGCTGCCAGACGAGGTCGCCGCCGGGCTCGCGGTGGTAGGGGCTGATGCCGCCTTCACCGGTGTTGTGGTAGTAGCCGCCTTCCTTGGCGCCCCTGTTCAGCGAGAGGATGGCCCGCTTTCCGAGGCTTCCGAAGCTCATCGCCGAGGTGTTGAACAGGGCGGCATCGTAGGGGTGCTCGCAGTGCGGGTTGTGCTCTCCGACGTGTGTGCGTCCCGGCTCCTCGTGCTTCAGCTTCGGATAGGAACTGTGTGCCATGAGGATCGTGCCGGGCGAATCCAGATCGAGCTGGGTGCCAAATGGCACGGTGGCGTCCTCGTTCAGCGCGCTGGCCTCGATCCACTTGCGCACGTAGCGCGGCACGGGGCGCTCCTCGCGGTCGTTGGAGATGAGGTACTGTCGCAGGGGCGGCCCGACTGACGACAGGGCATGGCGGCCCATGGCCATCAGCGGGAAGTTGCGCTTGATGCTGTTCTTGGACTGTAGGAAGTCGCGCAGCGCCATGGCCAGGAAGATGAAGACCAGGAGCAGGAACAGGGTGCCGCCCGGGTGCTCTACCACCCAGAAGATGGGCGTGAAGATGACTTCGATGAGTGTGTTCAAGAGGGTCTCCTCATTGGGAGACATCGTAGCGGTAGAGCGCCTCCTCCTGTCCAATCCCGTAGAACTCGAAACTGAGCGTCTCGGATGTGGCGCGAACGACGCTGTAGCCGAAGCTGCTCGAGATGAAGTGCTGCCCCTCCGAGCCGACCTTGGCGCAGCGCCCCTTGAGGGCACCGGGGTCGGTGCACAGGGGGCGGCTCTTGCTGCCGGAGCCGGCGATGAGCTGGTCGAAGGTGGGGCCGTCGATGTGCTCGAGGTGGTGGTCGTGTCCGGCCAGGGCGAGGTCCACTCCACAGCGCTCGAAGATCGGCTCGACGGCGTCCTGGAGCGGGATGAGCTCTGTCGGGTGGAGACCGTGCAGTCCGCTGGAGTGCAGGGGATGGTGGGCGAAGGCGACCTTCCAGCCCTCTGCCGCGCAGAACTCCTCCTCCATCTCCTTCAGCATCGCGGCGCTGCCGGCTGTGTCGGTCCAGCGTCTCAAGAGCTGGCTGTCCCAGCCATAGAGCGTGAACCACTCGGGCAGGCCCGGCACGCGGTAGTGGAGGTCCGGCATGCGCCAGCGCTCGGAGCGGTTCGTGTAGTCGATCTGCGCCTGGGCCGAGCGGAGCCAGTCGTGGTTGCCCATGACCACCCAGGTCTCGAGCGCTCCGTGGCTGGCATAGGGCTTCTCGTAGAGCGCCACGAACTTGCGCGAGATGGAGCTCTCCGCCCCGGTCTCGTAGATGTTGTCGCCGACCATCACGGCGAGGTCGCAGCCCAGGGCCGCGCAGGTCCTGGCGGAGTGCTCGGCGACCTGCCGCTGGGGAGGGCCCTTCTTGCCTGTGTCCCCGAGCACGAGCAGCACGATCTCTTCGTCGGACTGTCGCTCGGTGAACGGAACGGTTGCCAAGGGGGTGGGATCCTGGAGATCGAAGCCCGCGCAAGCGATGAGGTGCCACATGCGGGGTCACTATCGCGATAGTCCACCGGGCATGGAACTCCATGAGCGACTCTCCCGACACACGGGCCTCGAGGTCCGGGAGGCGGTCCGCCAGGGGCGCCAGGGGAGCTTCCGCGTCACCGCGATCGAAGATGGACGACCGCGCCGCTTCGTGCTTCGCGGCGACGCGCCACAGAGTCCGCCCGGGAGCATCTCCTGCGAGGTCGAGTTCCATGTGATCGCCGCTGCGGTCGAGGTCGGGACGCCGACGCCCCGGGCTCGCTTCCCGGGCGAGGGGCTCGTGCGGGACGGCGCCTTCGCCTACCTCGCCGATTGGGTCGATGGGGAAGTCACCGGGTCCAGCGTCGTGAGCCACCCGGCGCGGGACGAGCTGCCCGAACAGCTGGCCCGAGCGCTCTCGGCGATCCACCGGATCACCCCGGAGACCCACGAGCTGCCCCTGTCAGGTCGTGAGCGGGACCCGGGCGAGGCGGCGCTGGAGGCCGCCCGAGAGCTGCTGGACGCGCTGCCAGAGCCCCACGCCGGCCTCGAGCTGGCATATGTCTGGGCGACGGAGCACGTCCCGGAGCCTGGCCCGATCACGCTGGTCCACGGTGACTTCCGGACGGGCAACTTCGTGGTCGGCGAAGGGGGCCTCGCGGCAGTGCTCGACTGGGAGTTCGCCCACTGGGGCGATCCCCTGGAAGACATCGGGCGGCTCTGTGTGCGCTCCTGGCGTTTTGGCCAGGTTGCGCTGCCAGCCGGTGGCCTCGCGACCCGCGCGCGCTTCTACCCTGCCTACGGCGAGCTCAGCGGGCACGACATCGACCCGGAGGTCATCCATTTCTGGGAGGTCCTCGGGAACCTGCGCCGTGGTGCCACTCACCTGGGCGAGCGCTGCCAGGTGGCCTTCGAGGCCCTCCGGCTCATCGAACTCGGTCCGCCGGAGCTCTGATGGAGGAGACCGCCGAGCTGCGTCGCCTGTGCGAGCTCTTCGGAGTGGACCCGCCGGAGGTGGACACCTCCATGCACCGGATCTCGGAGCTCAACGCTCGGCTGATCGAGCGCATTCGCAGCGGCGATGTCGACGAGGCGCTGTTCGACCACGTCGCCCAGACCCTGAAGGAGGAGCTGGCGGTCGCGCGGCCGGGCTTCGACACCCGGCTGGACGTGGAGTGACCGACACGAGGCAGTGATTTGACCATATTCGGCTATGGATGCTCGCTTCGGGCGATCCGATGATCTGATCAGGAAGGGCGGTCAGGAGCCACCTGTGAGAGTTCCGGTCGAAGTTCGAGTGCTCATCGAAGAGGCAGAGGCCCTTCGCGCCGCCGAACCGGAGCCCGGCTTCGAGATCACCGCGACCCAGCTGTTCGAGGGTCTGCTCTGGGTCACCCTGGCCCTGTGCGTCATAGGCACCGTCATCAGCCTCTGGGGCGCGCTCGACGCGCTCTACTTGTAGTCTCAGGGGGCTTCGCAGACGTAGTAGAAGGTCGAGCTGCAGGGCTCGTCGTTCCAGGTGTAGTCGGCCCAGCGGTTGAGCTGGCCGCAGTCCTCGTCGCCGGAGTCGTTCGGCTCTCCGGAGTGCCAGTTGGTGTATGAGGCGGTCTCGCCGCTGTCCCACTCCCAAGTGCCTTCGGTGTTGCGGTCGTGGAAGCCCATCCACCACTTGGCCGTGCTGTAGCCATCCGCCGTGTCGTCGACCCAGGTGGTCTCGGCAGAGGACCCGAGCGATGCCAGGTGGTAGCCGTAGGTAGCGCAGTCGGCCTGGGCGTCGGTCCAGCTGCTCGCCGTCTCGCAGAAGAGGTAGGCCACGCCGCCGTCGTACTCCAGGTTGCACGGGCAGCTGGCGCCGTCGTCGACCGTGCCGTTGCAGTCGTCGTCGACGGCGTTGCAGGTCTCGGTGGCCCCGGGGTTCACCGTGGAGTCGCCGTCGTCGCAGTCGGTGTTGTCGCTGACGGTGCCCGACGGTGCGTCACAGGCCTCTGTGCTCAGGCTCGCGTCGCCGTAGCCGTCGGCATCGTTGTCGTCGTACCAGGTCGACCCCGTGGAGGTGTCGACGTCCCGGTCGTCGTCGTCGATGGTGCCGTCGCAGTCGTTGTCGATCTCGTCGCAGACTTCGTCCGCGTCCGGGTTGACGTCGCCGTCCGCGTCGTCGCAGTCTCCGTCGTCCGCGACGTAGCCGGAGGGCTGGTCGCAGCTCTCCGTGGTGACCGAGGCGTCTCCGTAGCCGTCCCCGTCGGAGTCTCGACTCCAGGTCGATGCGTCGATCGCGTCGTCCTCGTCGATGTCACCGTCGCAGTCGTCGTCGATCTCGTTGCAGAGCTCGTCGGCGCCGGGGTTGACGTCGGTGTCGGTGTCATCGCAGTCGGTGAGATCCGCGACGTAGCCGGAGGGCTGGTCGCAGGCCGTCGAGGACGTCGAGGCGTCGCCGTAGCCGTCCACGTCGGAGTCCGCGTACCAGGCCGAGGCGGTCGTGGTGTCCAGCGAGTCGTCCTCGTCGTCGCGGAGCCCGTCGCAGTCGTCGTCGATGCCGTTGCAGACCTCTGTCGCCCCGACGTTCACGTCTGCGTTGGTGTCGTCGCAGTCGGAGAGATCCGCGACGTAGCCCGGGGGCTGGTCGCAGCTCAGCACGCTGGTGGTGGGATCGCCGTAGCCGTCGGCGTCGTCGTCGTCGTACCAGCGGCTCGTCGTCGAGATGTCCAGGTCGGGATCCTCGTCGTCGATGAGGGTGTCGCAGTCGTCGTCGAGGTCGTTGCAGACCTCTGTGGCCTCCGGGTTGATGGCCGCGTCGGCGTCGTTGCAGTCCTCGCAGGCCGCCCAGCCGTCCTCGTCGAGGTCCTCGTAGCCCGTGCTCCCATCGCAGTTGTAGTCGTTGGGATCGGTGCAGTCGTCCTCTTCGGCGCCCGGGTGCCAGTCCGGGTCCGAGTCGTCGCAGTCCCCGTCGAGCTCCACCGTGCCCGAGGGCTGGGAGCAGGACTCCTCGCTGTCTTCTCCGCCGTAGCCGTCGTCGTCGGCGTCGGTGTACCAGGTCGTTGCGTCCAGGGCGTCCTCGTCGACGTCCCCGTCGCAGTCGTCGTCGATCTCGTTGCAGAGCTCGTCCGCTCCTGGGTAGACCTCGGGATCGTTCGGATCGCAGTCCTCGTGATCGAGGGCGCCGTCTCCGTCGGTGTCGGTGGCAGTGTCCTCGTCGATCAGGCCGGACTCGGTCGGGTAGTCCTTGTTGCGGCAGGCCAGGGTCAGCAAAAGCCAGGTCATTCGATCCAGGTCCCTCGGCCCTGCCAGGCGTTGTCGCAGGGCAGGGGCCACACGATGAGGTCACAGGCGTCCGGGGAGAGCTCCTCGTAGGCGATGAAGGTCGCCTCGATCTTGTAGTCCATCGTCTTGTCGTCGAGCAGGGTGCCGTCGAGGAGCGCGGTCACCTGGCTGACGCAGGTGCCGAAGGGGATCTCCAGCGAGCCAGTGAGCGCCACGGTGGTGCCGTCGCTGGTTCCGCTCCAAGGCATCTCCTGCTCGGAGCCGGGGTCGCTGATCATGTCGATGCAGCTGCCGTCGGTGGTCCACTCGGTCAGCGTGTCCTCGCCCACGTGGATGTGGATTCCCTGGCCCTCGTCGTTCTCGCAGTCGTTGACCAGGGCCTCCGCGATGTTCAGCGCCCAGGTGCCGTTGGCGAGGTAGCCGTCCTCGACCCCCGTGCAGTCGGGGGACACGCTGTCGTCGGTGGCCCCGCTGTCCTTCGGGTCGGGGTTTCCCTTCGTGCAAGCCAACAGGAGCCAGGTCATGGGGGCAGCGTACCCTGACATCGGCTTCACGTTCGGCGCGGATGGGCCCTTTACATTCACGCCCATGCTGAACTTGACGCTTTCCCTGAGTTTCGCGACCGCAGCCGGCAGCGCAGACCCCAAGATCGTGAACGGCTCGGCCTCGTCCGACTTCCCGAGCACGGTGGCCCTCGGGGCCGACATGGGCGATGACGTGTTCTCCGCCTGCACCGGCAACGTCATCACGCCGCGGATCGTGCTCACTGCGGCCCACTGCGGCGCGGACGTGCCGCTGGATGTGATCGTCGCCCTTGGCCAGGCCTTCTTCGGGGCCGAGGCCAGCGACGCGGACTACGCGGTGTCCTTCTCGGACATGGCGGTCCACCCCGACTACACCGACATCGACTCCGGCGGCGGCATGCCTCGAAACGATGTCGCAGTCCTGGTGCTCGCCGAGGACGCTCCGGTGGCGGCGACCTGGATCCGGTTGGAGAAGCTCGGCGACGATGAGCTCGGCGCCCAGGTCACGAGCGTCGGCTTCGGCGCGACCTCTTCGGCTGGCAATGGCTCTGGCACGAAGCGCCAGGCCGATCTGACCGTGGATGACTACGAGCAGGGCTTCATCATCAGCTACAGCGACACCAACCCCGACGGCGGGCAGATCTGCTCGGGTGACTCGGGCGGGCCGATGTTCCACCTCGACGACGACGGCGAGTGGGTCCAGTGGGGCATCCACAGCTGGGGTGACCAGGACTGCACGCAGGTCTCCGGCAGCACGCGGGTCGGCAAGCAGGTCGACTTCATCCTGGAGCAGGTCGAGTTCGTCCACGGCACCACCGACCTCTGCGAGATCAACGGGCGCTATGGCGACGGAGTCTGCGACGAGCGCTGCGATCTGGAAGACAGCGACTGCGTGATCGAGGAGATCGACTCGGGCCTCGATACGGATCTCGATCCAGACGAGCCACGCCGCTTCGGCAACTGCGCGACGGCGCCCGGGGCTCCGTGGCTGATGGGGCTCGCCGGGCTCCTGTTCCTCCGGCGACGCGACTGAAGCTCGGGCGGGACGGTCCTGGCGAGAGTTACATTGCCTTCATGCTGATGCTGCTCCTGCTGTCCGCGCTCGCGTGGGCGGTGCCGACGAAGACGCTCGAGGCGGGGATCGATCGAAGGGTCATCCTCGTCGACATGGACGGCCGCCAGATCGACTGCAGCCTCGTCGCCGTCGAGGACACCCGGCTCGTCGTTCGCTTGGATGACGGCTCTCTCGCGGAGGTGGAGCGCTCAGCGGTGGTGAACCTCGTCGACCTCGGCCCGGCGCCTCCTCCTCCTGTCGAGGAGGAGCCAGAGGACGACTTCGGCGAGGACCCGCTGGATGAGGAGACGCTCGACGACTTCGACGTCGAAGAGGTCCTCGAGGAGATCCTCGAGGAGGGAGTCGTCGAGGACCCGGTCGTCGAGGACCCGGTCGTCGAGGAGGCCGCCATCGAGGAGGCCATCACCGAGGAGGCCCCGGTCCTCGAGGAGCGGGCGGAGCTGCCGGAGGATGACCTCGCGCTGCCGGAGAGTGATGGCGTCTCGACCGAAGGCGATGTCGCGGAGAGCGAGGCCTGGGAGGAGCCCTCCGACCCCGTCGCCACCGACCCCGTCGCCACGGACGCCGTGGCGGACGTCCAGCCCGAGCCTGCCGTCGAGCCCGAGCGTGACCCGGAGGCCGACTCCGAGCTCTACTACCGGGGGCGCGCGGATGGGGCAGCGGCGGCAAAGGGAGCGGTGACCGCGATGCCCCAGGGCTTGGGCTTCCTCGGCGGCTGTGTCGGTAGCTGCGCCGGGTGCACGGCGGCCACCCTGACCTTCGCCTTGATGGAGCCGACGGTCCCGACTGGAGACTGGCAGGATCGAGAGGGCCTGTACCAGCAGGGCTACGTCCAGGCCTATCGCGACACCTACCAGCGCGAGGCGGCCCGGCGAGCCTTCGCGGGCGGTGCCCTCGGCGCTGCGACGACCACCGTGGTGGCCATCGCACTCATCGCCCAGCTCTGACAAAAGAGGACAGGTACCAGCGGCGGCCTGTGCTAGAAACGCCCAATGGTCCACCGGCCTCGACAGCCGCGGCTTCGCTTGAGGGCCCGCGTTCACCGCGACGGGCCGGACCGCTTCTACATGGGGCTGTCCGAGAACATCTCCTCGGGCGGAGTGTTCATCGCCAGCGAGTGTCCGCCCTCACTCGGCGAGGAGGTCCAGCTCGTCGTCGGTCCCGAAGCGAGGCCCATCCAGGTGAACGGCGTCGTGCGCTGGCTTCGCGTGGACGAGGACGGCAACCCGACCGGCTGCGGTGTGCAGTTCATCCGGCTCGACGACGCCCGCAAGACCACCATCGCCGCATTCCTGCGCGACGCGCCGAACGACCCGTTGCTGCACATGACGCTCGACGAGTCGATGTAACAATCCCAGAATGTTCGCCCTCATCCTGGCTTGTGGTCCCAAGAACGTCTCGGAGCTCGATACCGGTCCGACCGCTGGCTGGCACGTCGAGGAGGGCTGGGGCGGGAGCTGCTTCCTGCCCCCCGACTTCGAGACCATCGAAGACGCGGAGCTGCGCCAGAAGATGCAGCGCGACACCCTCGCGGCGATGTCGCTCCAGTGGGAGGGGAGTCGCCGCGACGGCATCCGCTTCGACCCGGATCTGTCGGACGAGGTCGCCGCCTACCTCGAGCCGCACCTCGACCGGGTCCAGGGGGTCGCGGACCAGAACCACGCTCACTGCGTGGAGGTGATGGACCAGGGCGCGACGACCTCGGCGTGGGGGCTGTGGCTGGAGGAGCTGCACGAAGACCTCTCGGAAGAGGCTTGCCCGACGCCGCTGTCCGACAACTTCCACACGCTCGACATCCGCACCGGCTGGCAGGCCGACGTCGAGATCTGCGCGGGCACCTCCTATGTCGTGCGGGGAGCGGTCGGTGAGCAGTTTCGGCTCTCGGCGGAGGGGGCGCTCATCACGCTCGCTGGCGACCCGGACAACCTCCCACCGGAGGGCGCCTTCTGCCGCGAGGTCGCCGGCTGTGCCTGGGGAATGCTCGTCGGCCGCTTCGAGGGAGAGGACGGGAGCGTAGAGGTCTTCCCGATCGGCACGGAGAAGACCCGCACGGCGGCGGTCGCCGGGACGCTGTCCATCGCGATCAACGACGACGATCACCACGACAACGCCTGGCAGATCGTCGATGGAGTGCAAGACGGGGTGACGCTGGAGATCCGCCCGGCTCGGGACTGAGTCAGCCGAGAAGCCCCAGCGCTCCAGGCCGCGGATGACCAGCCAGTTCAGGTTGATCCAGGTCGGACCTCGCCAGTAGAGGTGCTCCCTGTAGGCCTCGTCCTCCAGCGGAACCGTGGGGATGGGCCACTCGGCGGTGTAGACCGACTCCAGGAGCGCGGCGCACGCAGAGGCCTGCTCGCGACGGATGCCAGAGCAGAACAGCGGCACGAGCTCCCAGGCTCCTCGCACGGGGACCGAGGCCCCAGCGCGCACGTCGAAGTCCCGGAAGCCCTCCGAGGTCCACAGGACCGATGCGAGTGCTCCCTCCATCGACTCCATGCGCGACGCCGCGGAGGTTTCGAAGCCGAGCTCCGCTGCCAGCCAGAGGAGGTCCTCGTCGGCTCTGTGCAGGATGGCCGTCATCGCGACGTCGGCGACGAGGAAGGGGCTGTCCGCCACCATTGCCGCCTCGTCGAAGTCCCGGTCGCGGATCATCTGGACGAGGTGGGCGTAGCGCGCGTACTCGTCGTCCGAAGGCCGGGTCGCCGGATCCGCTCGCTCGATGTCCACACGCTCGAAGCGAACCCCAGAGGGCTGCCACCGACAGAGGGCCGCGTCCCAGCGGGGCGCGTTGTCCATGCCGGACTCCCAGGGGTGCGTGATGCAGACGGCTCCGCGGTGGCCCCGCACTCCGAGCAGCCAGCTGTGCCAGCGCTCGAGGGTCGGCATCATGCCGCGAATCGTCGACGCCCGGGCTCCCGCCTCGAAGAGCTGGCGCGCCGCCGTCGCCGCGACCGGAGGCTGGGTGATCGAGGATCTAGGAGGCTTCATGCCCTCTGTGCCCCAGAAGTCCGGCCCGGGCGCATAGTCCCCCTCGGAGGCGAAGCGGATGTGCGGCACGCGCCCGTCTGGCCACGCGGCCTCCAGCAACCGGTCGAGCTCGGCGGCCCCTCTCGGGACGTCGATGTGCGACCAGCCGATGGCGGAGAAGGCCGAGTCCCAGTTCCACTGGTGGGGGTACAGGTGCGGGGAGGGCAGGCAGTGACGACCTCGGTCGTTCGCCCGCAGGAGCGCCTCTGCCCGCGCCCTCATCCGAAGAGGGCGGGCACCGCGGCGGCGACGCCGAGGATCAGCAGGAAGTACACGGCGAGCACTCCGTGGACCTTCATCCAGGGCCGCTCCTGCTCCATGAGCCCGCCGAGGCTGAGCACGAGGTCCTCGCGCACGGGCCGCTCGCGGGTGGCCAGGGACACTGCGACGCCGACCACGAGCGAGACGACGAGGCCGATCGCGTTCCACCACATCCAGTGCATCTCGGGGACGGCGAGCCAGAAGACGATGTTCAACCCGACACCAGCGACACAGCCGGTGATGATGCCCGGCCCGGTCGCTCGCTTCCAGACGAGGCCCGCCGCGAAGCCGATGCACGTGATCAGGCCGCCGATGAGCACCGCCATCTGGATGACGTCCGACTGACCTCGGCCCAGCCAAGCCGACAGCGCGACCATGCCGACGAGGTAGGCGACGATGAGGGCCCAGTCGAGAGCGTTCACTCAGGGCTCAGGGCGAGAGTTCCAGGTCTTCGACCGAGGTGTCCTCGCGCGGGACGGAGATGACCTCGGCCGTGAAGCGCGACGATCTCACCACAGTGAGGATCCCGTAGGTCGCGATCATCCAGTCCCCCATGTCCTGGAAGCGTGTCTCGTCCCCCATGCCGAGCGGGCCGTCCCGCACGACGACATAGGGGATGGCCCCCGCCCCGGCGCAGCTGTCGCGGATGATCTCGACGCACTGGCTGAAGTGGAGCTCGGTCTCCCCGAAGGGGCAGTTGTCCTTCGGACAGAACTCCCGGCCCGCGTATGCGACGGCCTCGCGGATCGGCACGGCGGCTCCGCCCCCTCCCGGGAAGTGCTCGGACAGCACCATGCCGAGGTGGCGCGCCGCCAGGGCGTACTGATCGGTCGGGCGTGGCTGAGCGCGGAGGTAGGTCGCCGAGTCCCACGCCAGCGTGCCGATCCAGGCTGCCAGCGGGAGCGCCAGGACCCCCCTGGGGAACCACGCCCACCGCTCGCGCAAGCCCAGCTCCAGCAGGCCCGGCAGCGAGCACAGACCTCGGCCGATGAGCACCGCGACGAAGGCCAGGAGGTTCGCGGAGTACCGGGGCTCGGCGCCTGCAGCATGGAGCACCGGGAGGGGGGCCAGGCAACACAGCAGCGCCAGTCCGTAGCCGGCGTCCTGCCAGCGGAGATAGCGCCAGCGCCCGGCTCCCTTGGCTACCCCCAGTCCCAGGCCGAGTACCCCGAGCCAGGGAAGCGCCAGCAACAGGGTCCAGGACAGGCGAGGAAACCAGTACTTCTGGAGCCCCGCGCGGAGCGACGCCGTGGCGGCCTCGGCCCAGTCTGTCTCGAGCTTCGACGCGGCCTCCGTCGAGAGCTCCGGTCGGCGGTTCCCGATGTCGCCGTGTTGTGGGTCGATGCCCTCGCTGACGACCCGCTGGATGTCGTCGAGGTCCACCAGCCCGAAGACCTTGGCCATGAGCCAGAGGATCAGCCCGACTCCCACCGCGTAGAGCCCGAGCGCGGCCAGGCGATGCCACCAGGCCCGAGTCGGACCGCGCACGGCGATGACCAGTGCCGCCGGCAGTATGTAGGGCAGGGCCGTGATGTGTGACGAGGCGGCCAGCCCGGCCACGACCCCGGACAACGGAGCCAGGAACCACCAGCGCCGCAGCGGCAGGGCGCAGAGCACCGACAGGGGCAACACGAAGGCCACGAGCGGGTCACAGCCGTAGCGGCGGCTCGCTTCTATCAGCGGGGTGCAGCCCAGGATGACGAGCCCGGAGGCCAGGCCCGCCGCCGGCCCGCCGTCCGCGCGGCCGAGCCCGTAGGCCACCAGCGGGAGCCCGAGGAAGGTGAGGTGGTTCACGAGGTGGCCCGCCATCGCGATGTCCGGCGTGACCTGCAGCGCCAGCGCGGTCGCGATCAACCACAGCGGCGGACGGTGGACGTCGACGGCGTCGAAGTCCCCCCAGCTCACGCGCAGCGTGTTGATCGCCCACTCGCCGGCGTCCGGTCCCTCCATCAACACGTCGGCCGACCTCGCCCAGAAGGGGAGTGACCCCTCTCCTGTGTAAGCCAGCATCACGACGAGCCCGAGCGCGAACAGGACAGCGACCGCTGCCACGTCGAGGGTCAGCGGGAGGTGCTTCTTCCAGCTCACGGAGGCGAGAGTTTACTCCGCAACTCCGGTATAGTCGCTGTCCGAAGGGCCCATCATGAGCGACCAGCAGGATCCTGCCCTCGAAGAAGAGGAAGAAGAGACCAATCTCGTCAGCCACGAGGACTACATCCTCAGGGCGGAACGCAGCGTTGGTACCTCCAAGGCGGGCAAGGCGGCGAACGGTGCGGTCCTGGCGCTGGCGCGGGCCGCGCGGAGCTTCCTGCTCTACGACGCCAGGAACGCCGCCATTCGCGCCTTCCTCGACGACTTCCAGAAGCGCATGGACCATTTCTTCGCCCACCACGGCGAGATGTCCCTTCAGATCCGCCCTTTCGAGATGGTGCTCGAAGGAGGCGAGGTCATCTACGTCGAGCGTGACCGCACCCGCAGCCTTGCCTTCCGGCTCTTCCGCGACGGTGTCCGCAACCTCGTCATCGAGGCGACGGTCAACTGGGACGAGCTGCTTCGCCTGCTGGAGATCCTGTCCATTCGCTACACGGGGATCCGCTCCCAGGAGGACGACATCGTCACGCTCCTGTGGAAGGCCGCGTTCCAGAACATCCGGATCCAGGCGGTCGAGGGCGTCATGCTCGACGAGGAGGAAGAGCGCGTGGCCGAGGGGGGCTACGGCGGCTACGGCGGCGCCTACGCTGGCGACGGAGACGCGGAGGCCCAGGACGGTGAGTACACGGGCCCTGCTCGCCGGATCAGCGCCCAGTTCGACGCCCCCCGCGACAGGGACCGACCGCTCCCCCGACTCGGGGAGTCCAGGGAGCTGCGGTATGCGCCGCTGACCCGCGGCCAGGTCGACATGCTCAGGGCGGAGCTCGACACGCAGGACCTCGCATTCGCCAGCCTCACGCTGGTCGAGCGCCTGCTGCACCTCGTCAACGACCCCGTCGACCCGATGGTGTTCGAGGACGTCCGCCACTTCGTCATCGAGCTCCGAGTCTTCCTCATGGCCGAGGAGCAGCTCGGCTCGCTCGTGACGCTCATCGACCTCGTCGCCTCCGTCGAGGACGCAGACCCGGACGCCATCCGACCGATCCTCGCCGGCTTCGTCGACGCCCACGCCATCCGCCGCATCCTGAAGTCGATCCAGCACACGCACTCCCAGCCGCCCGACGAGCTCCTCCACCTCCTGGACCTCGTCGAGGGCAACCACCTCGACACCTTCATCGAGCTCGTCGAGGTCGAACGCGGCGCGGCCCCTCGGCGCATCGCTCGCCAGCTGGTCGAGCGCTACATCCCCGGGAACGAGGACTACGCCATCCAGCGCATGCTCGCAGCCAGCGACCCGGGCGTCATGCGCGACCTGCTGCGCGCCTGCGCCCACGCGGTGCCGGAGCGAACCCTGGAAGCGGCAGAGGCCCTCGCCGCCACCGGCGAGCCGGACGTGCTCCGCGAGCTCCTCTATTTCCTGCAGCACATCCCCTCGAGCCACGACGCCTCCGCCGCGCTGTTGAACCTGCTGAACTGCGGCGTCAGCGAGGTCCGCACCGCCGCCATCGACGAGCTCGGTCAGCGCGAGCACACCCAGGTGCGCCCGCTCATCACCCACCTGACCGAGCACAGGCCGCTACCGAACGAGGAAGCGGAGGCCTTGGGCCTGGCCATCGCCCGCCTCGATCCGCGCCTCGCCCAGGTCCGCTTCCGCGAGTGGATCCGTCCGGGCGGCTTCTTCGCCCGCTTCTTCGCCGGCTCGGGTGACGTGACGCTCCAGTTCGCTGCCGCCGCGGGGCTCGAGCTCCTCGACGAAGAGGGGGACGACGCCCTGCTCGAGTGGCTTGGCAAGCGAGCTGGAGACGATCTCTACCGTCGCTGCAAGGCGAGCATCGTTCGTCGCAGGCAGCGGCGCCGCGGAGGGGCCGCAGCCCATGTCTGACGACCAGATCGCCAAGGCGCAGGAGCGCCTCGGCAAGACGATGCACAAGGCCCGGGCCGGAGAAGACCGCGAGATCGCGCGTTGGATCCGGGAGGACGGACTGCGCTTCGCCCAGGTGCTGACGGGCCTGCTCCGCCTCATCCGCATCCACGACCTGAAGAACGCCGCCTTCGACACCCCGGTCAAGCAGTTCATCGGCGCCAATCGCATGATCTACGAGCGCCTCGGGGCCATCCACCTCGTCGCGGTCGAGGACCAGGTCTACATCAACGACATCCGCCTCCGCTTCGAGGATCGTGGCGAGGGCCCCTCGCTCGCCCAGCTCATGCGTGTCCACGCGGTCGGCGGCATCTCCTGCCACTCCGTGCTGACCGACGCAGAGGTCCGGGAGTTCGTCTGGTGCTTCGCTCAGAAGCCCGCAGAGGACTTCCCACGCCAGGCGATGAGCAAGCTCCTGGAAGAGAGGGGGCTCAGCACGGTGCAGGTCTTCGGTGTCTTCCGCTTCAGGTTGGCCGGAGAGGACCACCAGGTCCGCCAGGTGTCTGGCGAAGTCATCCTGGAGCGCACGCGGGGCGCCGTTGCAGAGGCCTGGAACAACATGGGCCACGGGCGGCTCCCCAACCCCCTGCCCTTGCGCCGCGCCGTCACCGAGATCCTAGAGCGCGGTGTCGCGGGCGAGGACCTCTGGGAGGAGGCCAAGACCGCGGACCGTCATGGCGCCCACAGCACCCGTGTCTCCCGCCTGGCGCTGCTCATCGGCACGGGGCTCGGCCTCTCCGAGGCTCAGCTGCAGGACCTTGGAGTCGCGGCGATCTTCCACGACATCGGCTACGCCGCGCGAGAGGGCGTCGACGAGGCCAACAACGAGCCGGGCTATGCACCGCCCTTCGAGCGCCACGGCTCGGCGGGGGCTCGCCTCCTGCTGAGGCAACGAGGCTTCCACGAGGCCCGGATCCACCGCCTCCTCGCGGTCCTGGAGCACCACGAGGACTACGACAGTCGGGCAGGAAAGCCCTCGCTGTTCGGCCGTATCCTCCGCGTCGCAGAAGACTACGACAACCTCACCTACAGCGAGGAGTGCCGCTACTGTCCAGCCATGGCGCTGGCGTACATGGCGGGCAAGTCCGGGCGTGACTACGACCCCTTGCTGCTCCAGATGCTCATCAACGCGGTGGGCTGCTACCCGCCGGGCACGCTGTTGCGACTCGCCGATGGACGCGAGGTTCGCAGCGACAGCCTCGTGCGAAGCCCCGCCAGCTTCAACAAGCCTCTGTGCGTCGTGACCCGACTGGCCTCCGGACAGGAGGCCGCCGGACGCCTCGAGGTCGACCTCGCCAACGAGGGCGAAGTCCTCCACGTCGTCGTCTGAGGTCCGCTCCTCAGAAGCCCGGGTCGCAGTCGTCGCAGCGGCTGCCGCAGGAGTCGTCGTAGAGCTGGTCGCTCACCTGGAGTCCGCCGCCTGCGCAGTTGTCCTCTGCCAACACGCGGCACTCGTTGTCGCTGGCAGCCACGACCCAGCCACTGGTCTCCCCGTCGTCGCAGGCGTAGTAGCAGCAGCCGCTCGCGCCGGAATCGCCGCTGTCGAGCGGGGGAACGGGGCAGGCCGCAAGCCCCAGGAGCGCAGTTGTCGCAAGGCAGATCCGCATCGAGTCCTCCAACCACAGCTATAGCTTTGACGGCTGCGCCCCGCAGCGGGTAGCGTCCGGCGGGAAGCAGAGGAGTACCCCGATGCGGTGGATTGCAGTGCTGTGGACGCTGTGCTTTCTCGCGTTGGGAACACCCGCCTTCGCCTCCGTGTCCGGGACGCCTTCGAGCGTGCTGTACACCCCGCTGGTCGTGGAGGCTCCGCTGGTCTCCGAGGACGAGTTGCCTGACGACACGCCGATCCCTGGCGAGCGGGACCCGGTGACGCGTCAGGACAACATGAACAAGGCCATCATCATCGCGATCATCATCGCGGAGTTCGCGCTGGTGGCCAGCTTCGGCGCTCTCATCTGCTGCTGCTGTCTCTACATGGGCTATTACTACTGATGATCTACGCAATTCGCGCTGTCGCTCTTGCTCTCGCGTTCCTTGCTCTCGTGCCGGTGACCGCGTCGGCGAGCATCGCCGCTACAGAGGTCGCCGCAACAGGGGTCGCCAGCGTCGAGGCCACGCTGGTCGTGGACGCCCCCATGCTCGAGGACGGAGAGGTCCCGGGCGAGGAAGAGCCCCTCCCGGGCGAGGAAGGCAGCTCCTGGTTCAAGGACCACAAGGTCCTCGTCATCGTCCTGGGGATCTCGGCCGGCGTCCTGCTCATCGGCACGACGCTGCTCTGCTGTTGCTGCCTTGGCGGCGGCACGTCGTACTACTACTGATGAGCCGCGCCCTCCGGCTGTTGGTCCTGGCGCTGGCCTGCCTGCTGCTGGTCCCCGCCACCGCCTCGGCCAGCTTCGACCGCGCAGAGGTCGTGAGCCAGGACGCTTCGCTGGTCGTCGAGGCGCCGGTGCTCGAAGACGACGAGCTCCCGGGCGAGAACGAGCCCCTCCCCGACGGGGAGAGCTCGAACAAGACCCTGATCATCGTGCTCGTGCTCGTCGGAGCGGCGCTCGTGTTGGCGGCCGGGGCGGTCGTGATCTGCTGCTGTTGCTTCGGCAGCTACTACTACTACTGAGTGCTGCTGCTCGCGCTTCCGTTGGGCTGGCAATGGCTCGGCGAGGGTCAGCTGGAAGACCTCGTGCCGGGTCAGACGGGCGCCGCCGCGAGGTCCGCCGAGATGGCGCTGGTGACCAGGGAGGAGCCAGCCGCGCCCCACATCGCAGCCGTGGACCCGTTCACCGCTCAGCAGGTCCAGGACGTCGACGGCTTCATCAGCGGCGAGACGCTCCTGTCCCGGCAACGCCAGAAGGCTGGCGACACCGTGAAGACGCTCTACCAGGGGGCTTCTGACCACCCCAGCGTCTCACGCTGGGTCCACATCACGCCCAGCACCGGGCTGGTCTGGTGGCGGCTGGCCTGGCGGCAGGGCGACCAGCTGCAGCAGGTGATGGCCTGGGCACCTGCGGATGAGCTCGACGTCCTCGCGGCGGCGATGATGGAGCTCGAGGAGGGCACTGCCTGGAGCCCCAGTCCCCCGATGCTGCTGGTCGCCGCCGGCACCTGCGACGAGACCGCGACCGTCTCCCGCAACAGCATGATCGAGGCCAGCGCCCGGCACGAAGACGCCCTGGCGGCCATCGCGCGGCGAGAGGGCGACATGCGCCTCCACCTCGCCGGGCGGGCGATCCTCAGCCGCTCCGCCGAGTCCTGCCTCACAGAGGTGGCCCCGAAGATGGGGGTCTGCCGCGTCTACGCGGGCGAGGCGATCACCGAGCGCGACCGGGACATCGAGGGCGAGGTGGCGCGCTGCATGGACAAGCGAGAGAAGCTCCCCGTGAAGCTCGCCGAGCGCCTCGACACGGTCGCCGCGTGGTGATGTGGCTGCTGACCGGGCTCGCTTTCGCAGAGGTGCCCCAGTGCACCGAGCTCTCCAGGCCCTACCCCTCTCGCCAGTCCGAGCGGGTCGGCACGGCCCGCAACGCGGCCTACCTGGCGCTTCGTGCCTGGCAGATCATCGTCGCCCCTGCAGACGGGGCGGGCTGCACGATGTACCCGAGCTGCTCTCGCTACGCGATGTTCGCCGTCGCTCAGGAGGGACCCGTTCGCGGGACCTTCATGGCCACGGCTCGGGTCGTCCGGCACCACAAGGACCCCGGCTACCCGCGCTGCCGGGTCGGCGAGCGGGTCTATGTCTATGCACCGGTCGAGGCGGACAGCTGGTGGGACTGACCGCGCTGATCTGGGTCGGCGGGGCTTCCGCTGGCGAGCTCGACGAGCGCCTCGTGGACATGGGCATGGTCGAGCAGGCATACGCCGGCGCCCTCCTCGACGCCGCGGCGGCCCCGCCAGAGGAGCGTCTCGCCGCGGAGCTCCACGCAGGCAGCCTGTTGTGGGAGGCCGAGCGCTGGGACCTCGCGGCGATCCACTTCCGCGCGGTCCCCGACGCGCGGCTGGCCTACGGCTACTCGCTCTACAAGGAGGGTCAGCACGGCGCGGCGCTGCTCGCCGTAGAGGGTCTGGACGAGGGCCACGAGCTGGCGGGCTTCGCGGCCCTGCACCTCGACGACGTAGAAGGCGCCTTGCAGCACTGGCAGCTCGCAGGAGCCACCTCCGCGATGACCGAGGTCCAGGGGTGGGGTGAGCTCCCTCACCGTCGACCCGGTGTCGCGGCTGGTCTCAGCGCTGTGTTGCCCGGGGCTGGCCAGGCCTACGTCGGCCGCTGGGGCGAGGCGGGCAGCGCCTTGATCGTGAACACCATGCTCATCGGGAGCACGGCAGCTCTGTTGCGCCGAGAGGAGTACTTCGCCGGTGTCAGCGTCGGGCTGTTGGCCCTGTCCTTCTACGGCGGCAACATCATGAGCGCCCGCTGGGGCGCACACCGCTTCAACCGCCGGGCCCGGGAGGAGCGGCTGGAGGCCCTGGGCGGTCTCGAGCCCCGCTATCGCATCGAGGACGGCGAGCTCATCCGCTGAGGGGATCAGAGGCTCACTCCAGTCGCAAACGCCTCCACTTCACCGCCACCCTCAGTCCTCCCAGGCCGACGAGTGTCCAGCATCGGGCTCGGTGACCGTCGTGTCTCCGCTCGGGTAGGCCGTGCCATCCAGCTCGTCGTAGTCGAGCCGGATGCGCCCGTCGCCGCCGTCGCCGCCGTATGCCGAGCCGTAGGGGCAGCCGCTGTGCCAGCAGCTCGTGCCTCCCGAGCCGCCGATCGCCGAGATGGTCCCGCCGAGGCTCAGATCCGGTGAAGCCAGCCAGACCTGGCCGCCGCTTCCGGCACCTCCTCCTCCGACCTCGCCCTCCAGCGAGGTGGCGTCCCCGCCGTCGGCGCCGTCCGCCAGGATCGAGCCCGAGACGTCCAGCGACGTGCCCGCCCAGATCGCCACGAGTCCGCCTCCGTCGCCGCCGTCCCCGGTCACGTTGGTGCTCGAGGTCCCGTCGCTTTCGGTGTCCGGGGAGCCGCCGCCACCGCCGGAGCCGAGGTACCACTCGGACAGCTCGGTGTCGCCGTAGGTGTCGCCAGGGTCGCAGACCTCTGAGCCGGAGTAGCTCGTGCCTGCGGTTCCGGAGTCGCCGTAGCTGCCGCCTCCCCCGGAGTCACCGTTGTCGCCTCGCCGGGGGTAGCTGCCGCCGCCACCCTCGTTCGCGGTGGTGGTTCCAGAGGATCCCTCTGCGTTCCAGCTCTCGCCCTGGTCCGGGTCGGAGCTGTTGCTCGTGACGCCATCGCCGCCTCGATAGCCCCGCTCGCCGAGGTCGATCGTGCCGGTGATGTCGACGTCTCCGGTAGCCCGAAAGACCACGATACCGCCGCCGCCCCCGGCCCAGTCGTCGGCGTCGATCGTCGCCCCGGAGGACAAGGTGAAGTCGTCGTAGTGGGGCACGCGCTGCACCAGGACCACGCTCGAGCTGGAGTAGTCGTCCTCCAGCGCCGGCTCGATGGTCAGGGTGTTCGAGCTGACGCTGTCCACGTAGACGAACTGCCGGGTGCCGGCGTCCTCGCCCTGCTGGCTCAGGACCAGGACCTCGTCGCCGCTGGCGAAGGGCGTGCCGTCATCGACCTCGATCGAGGTGTCCTCGGCCGTCGCGCCACCGTCGAGCAGGGCCCAGTCCGCCCAGGTCTCATCGGAGGTGACCGAGCCGGTGCCGTCGCCGCCGAGTCCCTCGTTCGGACCGCGAACCACGCTGTCGTCGTACTCGTCGGCGTCCCAGTCGTTGCGCAGCCCGTCCCCGTCGATGTCGTCGTCGTCGCAGTCCTGGGTCCCGTCGGAGTCCGTGTCGGTGGCGTCCGTGTCGTCGCAGTCGTCCGAGTTCTCCACGTAGCCGCTGGGCTGCTCGCAGGTCTCGACCGAGGAGTCGGGGTCGCCCAGACCGTCGCCGTCGGTGTCCGCGTAGTACGTCGCGCTCGAGGGCCCGTCGCTGTCGTCGTCGTCGATGTCCCCGTCGCAGTCGTCGTCGATGTCGTTGCAGATCTCCTCTGCGTCCGGGTTCACGTCCTCGTCGAGGTCGTCGCAGTCGTCGCTGTCCGAGATGTAGCCGCTGGGCTGCTCGCAGCTGGCGATGGTCCAGTCCGCGTCGCCGAAGCCGTCGCTGTCGTGGTCGAGGTACCAGGTCGTGTCGGGGTTCAGCGATGCGTCTGTGTCGTCGCAGTCGTCGTCGTTGTCGACCGTGCCGCTCGGTTGGGAGCAGCTCTCGGTGCTCGAGTCCGGGTCGCCGTAGCCGTCGGTGTCCGCGTCCGTGTACCAGGTCCCGGCGTCGACGGCGTCGTCCTCGTCGACCGCGTCGTCGCAGTCGTCGTCGATCTCGTTGCAGACCTCCGTCGCGTTTGGCGAGACCTGGGCGTCTGTGTCGTCGCAGTCGTTGTCGTTGTCCGAGTAGCCGGTGGGGAGATCACAGCCCTCTGTGCTGCTGTCAGGGTCGCCGTGCCCGTCTCCGTCGGTGTCGGCCCAGTAGATGGACTGGACACCCTCGTCGACCTCGCCGTTGCAGTCGTTGTCCGCCTCGTCGCAGACCTCTTCGGCGCCCGGGTAGGCGCTGGCGTCCGTGTCGTCGCAGTCGGTGGCGTCGTCGACGTAGCCGTTGGCTCCATCGCAGCTCTGGCTCGACACCGACGCATCCCCGAAGCCGTCCCGATCCACGTCCGCGTACCAGAGGTCGCCCACCGCGTCGTCTTCCTCGCCGTTGCAGTCGTTGTCGAGGCCGTCGCAGACCTCTGTGGCGTCCGGGTTGGTGGCGGCGTCGAGGTCGTCACAGTCATCGGCTTCGAGGAAGCCGTCGCCGTCGAGGTCGTCGTCCGGTGTGGTCTCGTCGCAGTCGTCGTCGAGGCCGTTGTAGGGGATCTCGGAGGCCCCCGGGTAGACCGCCGAGTTCGTGTCGTCGCAGTCGTCTTCCTCGTAGAAGCCGTCGCCGTCCGCGTCGACCGGGGCGTCACCGGTGTCCTCTGGGATGATCCCGGAGTCGGGGTCGGAGTCCTTGTTGCGGCAGGCGAGGCAGAGCAGGACGAGCAGCATCCGGAGAGCATAGCGCTCAGGGCGTATCGGAGACCTGGTCGTAGTCGTCGTCGCCCCAGCACTTCAGCTCTCCTCCGGTCGTGATGGCGCAGCTGTGGTCGTCACCCGAGCAGACCGAGGTGAAGCTGCCAGAGGGAGCGTCGGAGACCTGGTCGTAGTCGTCGTCCCCCCAGCAATCCAGCGTGCCGGTTCCGGAGACCGCGCAGCTGTGGTCGTCGCCGGCTGCGATGGACACCCAGCCCTTGGAACTCGGCGCGCCGTCGATGCCAGCGCCGATGCCGAAGCACTCGACGGCGCCGTCGGTCTTCAGGGCGCAGGCGTGCAGGCCGCCGCCGACCGAGATCGCCTGGTAGGTCCCGGAGGGTGGCTCCGGGTCGCTCGTGCCCCAGCAGACCAGCTCCTGGTCGTCGTCGATGGCGCAGGCGAAGTAGAAGCCCACGCCCACCTTCTCGAAGCTCCCCGAGGGCTCGTAGGTGATGCCGTATTCGCTGACACCCCAGCACTTCAGATCGCCGTCGTCGTCGAGAACGCAGCCGTTGGCGTAGGTGCCGACGGCCACCTGCGCGTAGGTCCCCGAGGGGGCGCTCTCCATGCCGCCGACCGAGGCGCCCCAGCAATCCAGGGCGTCGGAGCTGTCGAGCACGCAGTCGAAGTAGCCCCCTGACGCCAGCTGGTTCACCGGGTCCGACGGGGGGCTGCCGATGCCGTCGTAGCCCCAGCAGTGGACCTTGCCCGAGGACTTCAGCGCGCAGTTGTGATCGTCGTCGCCGCAGGACACGGCGCGCCAGCCGCAGCCGTCCCCGTAGGGGAACAGCTCGTCGTCGTCGTCGTCGCAGTCGGTGCCGGCCTCGACGCCGCTGCGCGGGCGGTCCGAGCCGTAGCCGTCTCCATCGGCGTCGGTCATGCAAGCCGTGGCGCTGTCCTCTTCCGCGGCCCCTGGCGCGGTCCGGCGGTCCCCATCGTCGCAGTCCCCGTCGCAGGAGCTGATCCCGTCGCCGTCCTCGTCGAGCTGTCCCAGATCCGGGTCCTCGTCGTCGCAGTCGTCGTCGGTCGTCGTGCCGTCGCAGTCGGCGTCCTCTGCCAGCGCCGTCGACTCGGGGTCGTAGTCGTCGCAGTCCTCGGCCGTCAGGAGCCCATCGCAGTCCATGTCGGCGGCCTGGTCTCCGAGCTCGGGGTCGTAGTCGTCACAGTCCGCGTCCGCGAGTACGCCGTCGCAGTCCTGGTCGTTCTCGGGATCGGTCACGTCGGGATCGTCGTCGTCGCAGTCGCCTTCGCAGGTGGTGAGGCCGTCTGCGTCCAGGTCGTCGTGGTTGAGCGAGGCGTCTTCGTCGTCGCAGTCGTCGCCGCCGCTCCAGTCCGAGGCCCAGCCGTCCCCGTCTCCGTCGAAGCCGTCGACGCCGTCGCAGTTCTGGTCGATGGCGTCGCCCACCACGTCGGTGGCCTCTGGGTTGATCGCCCCGTTGTCGTCGTTGCAGTCGCCCTGCCGGATCGTGAAGCCGTCGGCATCGGCGTCGAGGGGTGTCCCGCCCCAGCAGGCCAAGAGGAGTAGCATCGCCTGCGATTGTATCTGCGGCGGGGCTGCGGCTCGCCTGAGCCGAACCCAACGTTGACGTCCTCGAACACGACATTAAGTGGCCCCCCCATTCCACGGAGGTACCGCGATGATCGAGGTCTCCAGCCTCACCCGCTACTACGGCACCCACGCCGCGGTGAAGGACGCCAGCTTCACGATCGCCGACAACGAGATCGTGGGTTTCCTCGGCCTCAATGGCGCGGGCAAGTCGACGACGCTGAAGGTGCTGGCGGGGCTGCTGTTGCCCTCCAGCGGCAGCGTGAAGATCGACGGCGTCGACATCGTGCAGGCTCCGGACTCGATGCGGAGCCGGATCGGCTTCCTGCCGGAAGACACGCCCCTGTACATGGACATGCGGGTCGAGGACTTCGTCTCCTACGCCGGGGAGCTCAAGGGCCTGTCCGCGGCGGAGGTGGCCAGTCGCCTCGACGGGGTGCTCGCTCACACCGGTCTGACCGTGCGCCGGCGCCAGGTGATCAGCGAGCTGTCCCATGGCTTCCGCAAGCGCGTGGGCATCGCCCAGGCCGTCATCCACGGCCCCAGGCTGGTCATCCTCGACGAGCCGATCTCTGGCCTCGATCCCAAGCAGATCCGAGAGATTCGCGAGGTCATCGTGGGCCTCAAGGAGTCCTGCACGGTCCTGATCTCCAGCCACATCCTCTCGGAGATCAGCCAGACCTGTGATCGCATCCTGGTCCTGAACGAGGGTCGCCTCATCGCAGAGGGCACAGAGGACGAGCTCGCCTCTCGCACCGCCGCGGGCAGCCGCATCGAGCTGGAGATCCGGGGCGAGCGGGCCGCGGTCGAGGCAGTCCTCAGAGGCCACGCCGCGGTCCAGAACCTCAGCGTCACCGGTGACGCCGGCGGCATCGTCTCCTTGCGCGTCACGCTCGAGGCGGACGAAGAGCGGGAGTCCCTCGTCGCCCACATCGTCAGCTCCGGCCTGGGTCTGCGCCGCATCGACGAGGACGCCGGCGAGCTCGAAGACATCTTCCTGAACATCACTTCCGCGGGGGCCGCATGAGAGGCCTGTTCCTCGTCGCCAGGAGGGAGCTCGGCTCCTACCTCAACGGCTACTGGGGCTTCCTGATCGTCTCGGTCCTGCTCTTCGGGCAGGGGCTCATCTTCAATGCCTTCGCCCTCGGCTCGACCCCCCGGGTGAGCTCTGACGTGCTCGAGGACTTCTTCTACCTCAGCTTCGGCTTCACCGTGGCCGCCGCCGTGCTGCTCACGATGCGGCTCGTCGCCGAGGAGCAGCAGACCGGCACGATCGTGCTCATCGACTCCAGCCCGCTCTCGGACTGGCAGGTGGTCGGCGGCAAGTACCTCTCCGCCGTGCTCGTCATCGCGGTCATGCTGGCGCTGTCCGCCTACATGCCGGCGCTGATCTTCGTCAACGGCAAGGTCAGCCTCGGGCACATCGGCGCCGGCTACCTCGGCGTGCTGCTCGCCGGCTCGGCGACCGCCGCCATCGGCACCTTCACCTCCAGCATCACCCGCTACCAGATCGTCGCCGCCATCCTGGGCGGAGTCATCGTCTTCGTCTTCCTCCTTGCCTGGCTGCTCGGGCGCGTGACGGACCCGCCGATCGACGACATCTGGTCCTACATGAGCCTCTTCGACCGGCACTTCCAGCCCTTCATGCGGGGCCGGATCAACGTCGAGGACATCGTCTTCTACGTATCGGTGAGCTTCGTGTTCCTCTTGCTCTCGACTCGCTTGATGAGCGCGAGGAGGTGGCGATGAGCCCCTCCTTCATCCTGACGCTCGTCGGCCTGGCCGGCCTCTACGCTGGCCAGCGTCTGTTCTCGGGCGACGATTCCATGGAGATGGCCTTCACCGGACTCGGCGGGCTGCTGCTGGTCCTTGGCCTCTTCTTCCGTTTCAAGGCGATGGCTGGCGCGAGCGCGGCCGACATCCGCGGAGCCAACCAGAAGGCCCTGATCTTCAACGGCGTCGTTGTCGCCGCGGTCGCCGTCTACGCCCTGTCGACCGACTCCGCGTCCGAGCTCATCGCTCTCGACGACCAGGCAGCCAGCCGCTGGTCCGTCGCCTGGTCAGCCGTCTGGCCGATCGTGCTGCTCGCGGGTCTGTTCCCGCTCCTGCTCATCGATCTCGCCATCGTCTCGAGCCCCCTGGCCGTGCAGCCCTTGCGGGTGAAGCAGGCCATCGACAACGGCCTCGTAGGCGCGCTCGGCCTCTGCCTGGTGTTCCCGCTGAACTACCTGGCCACCGAGCACAACGAGCGCTGGGACCTGGCCTACTTCAAGACCACGGAGGTCGGGGGCTCCAGCCAGGCGCTGGTCACGAACCTCACCGAGCCGGTCACGGCGCGCATCTTCCTGCCCACCTCCTCCGACGTGCGCAGCGAGCTCGTTCCCTACTTCGAGGAGCTGGAGGCCGCGAACCCGGCGATGTTCCGGGTCGAGGTGCTCGACCACGCCGCCGAGCCGGTCCTGGCCAAGGAGCTCAAGATCCGCGACAACGGCTACGTCGCGCTGACCCTGAACGACGGGACCGACGACGCGGTCACGAAGTCCTGGAAGATCGGCGACGAGCTCGACCGCGCCAAGCGCAACCTGAAGAAGCTGGACCAGGAGTTCCAGAAGCGCCTGCTCGACCTGGCGAAGGGTGAGCGCAAGGCCTACTTCACCGTCGGCCACGGCGAGTTCAACTGGAAGTCCGGTGACCTGCCGGACGACAAGCTGGTCAACCTCAAGAAGCTCCTCCAGACGCTGAACTTCGACGTGAAGGAGCTCGGCTTGAAGGATGGGCTGGGCGACGAGATCCCGGACGACGCCACGGTGGTCTTCGTGGTCGGTCCGGAGGAGCCCTTTCTCCCCGCCGAGAACGAGGCGCTGAAGGCCTACATCGACGGCGGCGGCGCCCTCGTCGTGGCTGTCGAGCCCGGTCGCGACCCGATGGTCGAGGTGCTCGGCCATGTCGGCGTGAAGGCTGCGGAGGGCACCCTCGCCAGCGAGGCCCAGTTCCTGCGGCGCTCGGGTGACAAGTCCGACCGCATGAACATCGTCACGAATCGCTACTCCTCGCACGAGTCGACGACCACGCTCTCCAAGTACAGCCGCCAGCTCCACCTCGTCACGCCGGGAGCCGGCTACCTCGAGGAGTCCGGCGGCGGCCGCGGCAAGGTCACTGTCACGGTGCGCTCGGACAGCACGACCTGGGCGGACCTCGACGGCGGCCTGGAGTACGACGCCGAGACCGAGAAGAAGGACGTCCGCGCCCTCGCCATGGCCGCCAGCGGTCCTGCGGGCACCGACGACGAGGGCAACCCGACCGAGTACCGGGTGCTGGTGACCTCTGACGCGACGATGTTCTCGGACCTCATCCTGGCCAACAAGGCCAACCTCCAGTTCGTCTACGACGCCGCCAACTGGGTGATGGGTGAGGAGGAGCTCTCAGGCACCGTGGAGAATGAAGAGGACATCAAGATCGAGCACACCCAGGAAGACCAGGCGATCTGGTTCTACAGCACGGTCATGGGCCTCCCCCTCATCATCCTGATGCTCGGCGCCGTGCGAGTCCGCCGTCGCCGCAGCGCCGGAGGTGCAGCATGAGCAAGCAGGTCATCGTCCTCGGGGTCTGCCTCGGGGCCGCCCTCGTCTGCAGCTACCTCTCCTGGACCTCCGAGGAGGGCACGGACGAAGACGACACCATCGTCATGCTCGACGCCGACCTCGAGGACATCGAGAAGGTCACCTGGGACAGCGAGAAGCTCGACGTCGTCCTCGTCGGAAAGAGCGACGAGCGCGGCGACTATCTCTGGGTCACCACCACCGAGCGAAAGCGGGTGCCCAAGGAGAAGTCCCACGACAACCCCGATCCGGAGGCTGGGGACCCGACCGAGCACGACGGGATCGAGGGCAACGAGGACGACGGGACCGAGGGCCAGGAGCCCCCGGAGCCGCCCGAGCTGCCCGAAGAGGACGAGTACGAGGACAAGGTCAAGCACTTCAAGGCTGGCGGTGCCGGGGACGACCTCCTCACCTCCCTCGCTCCGATGGAGGCCGCGCGCGTGCTCTCCGGCGTCGGAGAGGACAAGTACGAGGACTTCGGTCTGACCGAGCCCGACGCGACGCTCACGGTCCAGCGCAAGGGCAAGGAGGCCAAGGTCTTCAAGATCGGCGGAGAGGCCTACGGAACCCGCGATCGCTACGTGCTCGACACGGGCGAGGGGATCGTCTACCTCGTCGACCAGGACCTGCTGAGGCCGCTCAAGTACGCGACCACGCGGCTCCCCGACCGGAACCTCACAGAGCTCGGGAAGGCGGAGATCACGCGGGTGAGCCTGTCGACGATCTGCGAGCCGCTGGAGACGGACTGCGAGGGCGTGACGGTGGAACTCGAGCAGCAGAACGCCCAGGACAAGGACAACGCCTTCTGGGCCCCTGTCGGGAGCGACGAGCCCAGCGAGACGGCGGAAGCCTGGCTGGACAAGGCCCTTGGCCTGAAGTCGGCCTCCTACGTCCAGGATGAGGACCAGCCGATCGAGATCGCGCCGAAGCTCCACCTCATCGTCCAGGACGACGAGACCGTGACGACCATCGAGATCAGCCGCGGCGTGAACCCGGACGGCGACGAGACCTGGTACGCCCGCAGCGAGCACACCAGAGAGCTCGTGCGTCTACACCGGACCCAGGCCAGCGAGGTCGTCGAGGACGTGGAGAGCGTGCTCGATATCTAGACGCTGTTTGCCCTCAGCTGGACCCGGACGCCGCTGGTGATGCAGGCAAGCAGGATCACGGCTCGTGCCCCAAGCAGGTCCCAATGATCGGCTTCTTGAACAGGATCCAGATCCCCCAGAGAGCCAGCGGCGTCGAGCAGAAGCCGATGGTGCTCACCCCCAGGGTCAACACCGACATCGCCCACGCCCAGCGGGACAGTGAGGGGATCCAGAACACGGCGACCCCGTGCATCGCGGCCATCAGGACCAGCACCCCCGCCGTGATCCAGAGCGGTGGTGCGCTGGCAGGGTCCGCCTCGACCTGCACGTTCGAGTTGGCCAGCGTGATCAACGCGAGCACGAGCCAGTAGGCAGCCAGACCACCCAGGATCCAGCGCACCTTCACGAGGAGGCCTTGGCGGGCCTCCCAGGAATCACTCGGCTCCAACGACCACGACCATCACGGTCACGTTGTCGTCGCCGCCGCGGCGCAGCGCCTCCTGGACCAGCGTGTCGGCGAGGTCGTCAGGGTGAGTGCGTCCGCAGAGCATCTCGATCTCGCGATCCTCCAGCGGGTCGGTGAGGCCATCCGAACAGAGCACGATCAGGTCCCCGGGGTTGATGGCGCGGGTGGAGGTGTCCGGGTCGACCGGGCCGTGCACGCCGACCGACTTCGTCAGGATGTTCTTGTGCGGCACGATCCGCGCCAGCTCCGCGGTCAGCCGCCCGGCGTCGACCTCTTGCTGCACGATCGTGTGGTCGCGGGTCAGACGGACCAGGCGCTCGTCCCGGTAGAGGTAGGCGCGGGAGTCGCCGACGTGGGCGAGGTGCGCGTTGTCCCCGTCGACCACGAGCACCACCAGCGTGGTGCCCATCCCGGCCATTGTCGGGTTCTCCTCGGCTTGCCTGCGGATGCTCACCGCGGCCTGGTTCATGGCGTAGCGGAGGCGCTCCCGCATTGCGTCGTCCGGGTCGTCGACCGCCTGGGCGAGCATCGTCTCGTCCGGGTCCTGTGACGCGAGCAGCACCGAGCGCACGGTCTCGACCGCGACCGAGCTGGCGATCTCTCCCGCGGCGTGTCCACCCATGCCGTCGGCGACGACGAAGAGGCCTCCCTCGATGTCGATGAGCCAGGCATCTTCGTTGTTCTCCCTGACCGGCCCGACGTCTGTCGCGGCATAGGCCTCTATTTGGAGGTGTCTCGACTTTTCCAAGCGGTCCCTTCCGAGATACGGGCTGACTATAGACTGGCCGGGTTCTTGTCCCATCCCTTCCATGCCAACGAGCCCGAAGCGGGCAGTTCGATCGGACCCTACCGGGTGCGAGCGCTCTTGGGGCGTGGCGGCATGGCCACCGTGCTGGAGGTGGAGGACACGCGGGATGGCTCGATCCGGGCGCTGAAGCTCCTCCACTCGGAGCTCGCAGACGAAGAGGTCCAGGCGCGCTTCGACGTCGAGTTCCGCACCCTGTCCGCGCTGGAGTCCCCAAACATCCTGCGGGTCTACGAGGCCGGCGTCCACGATGGCCTGCCCTGGTTCACGATGGACAAGCTCGATGGGCACGATCTTCGCCGTGAAGTCGACGGGTGGCGGGACCTCCCCCCGAGTGAGCGCTTCACCCGCGCCGAGTCCATCCTCGCCGACGTCGCCGACGCCCTCGCGTACATCCACGAGCGAGGCCTGGTCCATCGTGACGTGACCCCGGGGAACGTCATGATCGTCGACGGCCGCGGGATGCTCACGGACTTCGGAGTCGTGCACACTCCGGGAGCCGAGCTCACGACGGTCGGTGAGATGGTGGGCACTGTCAGCTACATCGCGCCGGAGCAGATCTCCAGCGAGGTGAACGGGGGCAAGGTCGACAGTCGAGCGGATCTCTACGCCCTCGGAGGTGTGCTCTACCTCATGCTCACCGGGCGTCGTCCCTTCACCGCGACGACCATTCCGAGCCTCCTCGAGAAGCAGCTCCATGCTGCGCCCCGTCCCCCTCGAGACGTGGCCCCCACGGTGCCAGCCCACCTCGACGAGATCTGCCTGCGACTGCTCGAGAAGGACCCGGCGCAGCGCTACGGATCGGCACGGCACCTCCTCTCGATCCTCGATCGGCGGGCCGCGGCGCTGGAGCATGTCGACCTCCGCCACTGGCCGCCTCGCCTGGTCGGTCGCACGGGGGAGCTCTCCGTGCTCCGAGAGGCCCTCTCCGCCCTGGCCGCGAGCCGAGGCGGCGCCGTGCTGGTCGAGGCTCCGAGCGGCTTCGGGAAGGCGCGGCTCTTGGAGGCCGTGCTGGACCAGGCCCGCGAGCTTGGCCTGCCGGTCGCCAGGGGCCGGTGCACTCCTGGCGAGACGTGGACGGGCTTTCGCGGTGTGCTGGAGGATCTGGCGCCGCCGGAGCTCCCAGCCGCGTTGTCGGTGGCCTTCAGCGACGCCGAGGGCGAGATCAGCCAGTACCAGGTCCACGCGGCCTTCCGCGACCTGCTGCGCGCGGAGCTGCCTCGAGTGGTCGTCCTCGACAAGCTGGAGCGGGCCGATCGGGGCACCCTGGCGCTCCTGGACTTCCTCGCGCGAAACCACCTGTTCCTCGCCGATGACCCTGTGTTGTTCATCCTGGCCCGCCGCGCGCTGGAGACGACGGACAGCGATCCGCTCGGAGAGCTGCTCGAGGACGGGCTCATCGAGAGGGTCCCGCTGCTGCCGATCAGCGTCACCGCGGTCGAGGAACTCCTGCTCCAGCTCATCCCGGCCGACAGCCGTGCCCGAACCCTCGCCCAGCGTCTCCACCGCGAGGGAGAGGGCAACCTCCACTTCATCGGCGAGATGATCCATGGCCTCGTCGACCAGGGCGTCATCACGGAGGAGGCTCCGGGTCGCTACGTGCTCGGCCTGGAGATCAGTCACGTCTCGCGGGCGCGCCTGCCGATCCCGTCGTCGATTCGAGAGGCCCTCGAGGAGCGCCTCTCGGCCTTGCGGCCTGCCGCGCTCCAGGTCGCCGAGGCGCTCGCCCTGTGTCGCCACGAGGTCGCGCTGGAGGTCCTCGAAGAGGCGCTGTCGCTGCCAGAGGAGAGGGTGCTCGCGCTCTTGGAGGAGCTCCTCGACCACCACGTCGTGCGCACCCGTGTCGTCGGGCTCGACGAGCTCTACGACCTGGCCCAGGCTCGCTTGCGCGATGTCCTGGTCCAGCGCGCCGATCCACTCCGGGCCCGGCAGCTCCACCGCCGACTTGGGTGCGCGCTCGAGCGTCTGTACCGCCACCAGCTCTCGACCGTCCTGGAGAGCATCGCCTTCCACTTCGAGCAGGGCGAGGTGCCCGCGAAGGCCTACCCCTACCTGGTCCAGGCGGGTCGGCGGCTCCAGGAGCGCAGCTTCGTCATCGAGTCCAAGGAGTTCTACGAGCGCGCTCTGTCCCTCGAGCCAGAGGCTCGGGAGTTCATGACGCTCGAGTCGGCGGATCGGCAGCTCGCGGAGCTCCGCCTGGTCACGGGCCAGGTCGAGTTCCACCTGGGGGACTGGACACGAGCCGAAGAGGAGGTTCGCGCCGCGGACGCGCTCGCCAGGGAGATCGACGACGATCGCCTGCGCACCCGTACGCTGGCGGAGCTGGGCACCCTGGCTCGCCGCCAGGGCCGTGTCGACCAGGCCGAGGCCTGCCTCAAGGAGGCCCTGTTGCTCGCCACGACCCTTGGTGAACCGCGCCTGCGGATGGCCCCGCTGCTCGGACTCGCCGGCGTGCGCTGGAGTCACGGGGACCTTGGCGGTGCCCGCCAGATCTGGCTCGAGGCGATGGTGGCCGCCAACGCCGCTCGGAGCGACGTCAACCGGGCTCGTGCGCTCAACGGCCTGGGCCTCGTGGCCCTCTGTCGCGGCCAGGCTGCCGACGCCCGACGGCACCTCGAAGAAGCCGCAGATGTCTTCGGGCGGCTCGGCAAGCTCTCCCCCCTCGTCGTCGCCCGGGTCAACCTCGTCGAGCTGTACCACTGCACCGGGAACCTGAGAAAGGGACTCAAGCTCGCCGATCGGACCATCTCCCAGGCCAGGGAGATTCGCTACACCTACGGCGTCGCCCTCGGTCTCCAGTACCGCTCGATGATCCTCGTTGACGTCGGTCGGCTCGCGGAGGCAGAGGAGAACGCGACGGAGGCCATGCGCATCATCTCCACCTTCGAGGCGAGCGAGGACGAGCTGGCGATCCTGGCTTCACACGTGCGCATCGCCCTTGGACGGGGGGATCTCGGCATCGCCTCCCAGCGGGTCGAAGAGGGCATCGCCCGCCTCCAGAGCCACGACGTCGAAGGCTACGCGCCGCTGTTCTACGCCTGGCGCGCCCGCTGCCTCGCGCGCGACGGAGACCTCGAGGCCGTCTTGGAGGCGATCGCCCGGGCGGATGCCGAGGCCGGTCGCCATTGGCCCCACCAGGAGTGCCGGCTGGACATCATCGCAGCCCGGGCGCTCGGTGCTGTCGGGGACGCCCAGGGTGCCGTCGAGCGCGCAAGCCGCGCCTTGAAGAGAGCGGACGGATGCGGCTATCGGTTCTACTCCTTGAAGGCCCACGGCTTGATCGCGACCTATGCCACCGACGAGAGCACCCTCGCCATGCACCGCAGGGTTGCGCGTGCTCTGTCCAAGAGCCTCGCCTCCAACCTCTCTCGCGACGACAGCGTCGCGTTCTCGGAGCTACACGGGATCGAATGAGCGCTCGGTTGCTCGGACCTCCGCCTGGGACCGGCGCAACGGTCGGTCCCTACCGTCTGCTCGACAAGGTCGGGCAAGGCGGGCTCGCCACCGTCTACCGGGCCTGTGGCCTCGAGGGTGAGATCGTTGCCCTCAAGGTGATGAACCCGGAGAAGACCACCGAGGAGCAGGTCAAGCGGATCGAGCGGGAGTTCAAGGCGATGCGCAGGGCGGACTCCCCCTACGTCGTAGAGGTCATCACTTCGGGAGAGCACGAGGGCTACCCCTGGCTCGCGTTGGAGTTCGTGGAGGGCGACACGCTCGACGGAGCCATCCGAGGCATCCTCGAGCACCCGGCGCCCGAGCGGTGGGACGAGGTCGAGAGGCTCCTGCGCGGACTCCTCCAGGCCCTTGCTCACATCCACGGCATGGGCATGGTGCACCGCGACCTGAAGCCGTCGAACGTGATGGTGACCAGGGACGGGCTGCCGAAGCTGACTGACTTCGGCTCGGTCAAGGCGCCCGACGCATTCACTACGAACCTCACGATGGCCGGCCATCTCGTCGGTACCGTCGCGTTCATGGCGCCGGAGCAGATCACGGAGGATCGCATCGACCACCGCGCCGATCTGTATGCCCTCGGCGCGACTCTGTACGTGATGCTCACGGGACGCAGGGCGGTCGAGGCGGACAGCATCGCTGGCTACCTGGCCAAGCACCTCATGGAGGACCCGCGGCCCCCTGCCGAGGTCGACTCGCTCGTTCCGGTCAAGCTCTCCCGCATCTGTATGCGGTTGATGAAGAAGGACCCGGAGCAGCGTTTCCCGAGCGCAGAGGCCGTCATCGAAGCCCTCGACGCCCCTGACGAGGTCCAGCGCATCGCCTTGCAGGGACGCGAGGCGGCGCTCCGCCAGGTGGAGCTGCAGCTCGCCGGCCTCCGTCGCGGAGAGGGGCGGGCGGTCGCCCTCATCGGACGGCCCGGGTCGGGGCGGTCAGCGATGTTGAGCGCCATCGAGGTGGCCGCCGCCGAGGCAGGCCTGCCCTGTGGACGCCTGGACTTCCCCCTGTCCGCGAGCATCGAGCGTGGCCTGATGAAGTGCATCCCCGGCAAGGGCAGCTTCCGGAAGCGCCTCCGGGCTGGCGCCGTCCTGCTCCTCGACGACCTGGACCAGGCGCGGGACGCGGACATCAGGACGCTGGAGGCCATCCTCCGGGACCAGGATCTGCAGCGCAGCGTGCTGCTGTACTACAGCCTCGAAGGGGCCGCCGGCGAGGGCCTCCCGACCGCCACCGCGGAGCTCCTGGACCGCCTCGTGTCGAACCTGTTGCTCGACCCCTTCGAGTCGCCGCTTCTGTGTGTGCCGCTGAGCGCGAGGCAGGTAGTGGCGATGATGCGGGACCATGGACTCAGCGGTTCCGCCGCAGCCACGATCGGGCGACGTCTCCACCAGCACTGCCGCGGCTACCCCCGCGAGGTCCGCGGGCAGCTGGCGACCTTGGAGGCGAGCGCCTGGCTTCGCCGACAGCCGGACGGGCAGCTCGAGCTCACCGTGCCGCTGTCGAGGGTCCAGGACGACCGGCTGCCGGTTCCCGACACCCGACGGCGTGAGATCCTGGAGATCTTCGAGGCCCTCGCTGGTGCGACGCGACGGGCGGTCAAGGCCATGTCGGTCCTGGGCCAGGATGTCGAGGCGACCGTGCTGGAGTCGATGTGCTCCGGGGCCGGCACGGCCCTGCTCGCGCCAGGGGCCGAGGCCATCGTCCTGAGGCGCGCGGAGGGCCTGCACGAGATCTTCCGGTTCAGTCGACCGGAGACCAGGCAGGTGGTCTATGACCAGCTCTCCCCCGAGGAGCGTGCTTCGCTGCACAAGAAGGCGGCGGATCTACTCCTGGCCCGCCACCAGCGGCGCATCGGGTCCATCGCCGAGAACGCCGCGCAGCACTTGCTGGCAGCCGGTGAGGCGGGGCGGGCCTACCCCTTGCTGGTCGTCGCCGCCCAGCGAGCTGCCCGCAAGCGCAAGCTCCGAGAGGCCCGTGTCCTGGTGGAGAAGGCGCTGCAGGTCCGCGAGTGGGGCAAGGACGAGCTCTCCGACACCCTCGATCCCAAGCTCCACCAGCAGGCCCTGGCTGTTCGGGGCGAGGTGCTGCTCGCCATGGGCCGTCCGGAAGACGCGAGGGCTTCGCTGGAGGCTGCCCTCCAGATCGCCGAGCAGGGAGTCGCCGACCCGGTGCTCGTCGAGGTCCGGGCCAGGCTCGGCATGGCGCTGGTCGATCTCGGGCGTCCGGCCGAGGGACGAGCTCACCTCGAGGCGGCGCTGAGCGAGCTCGACCTGGGCTCGCCCGTGCGCTTCCCGACGACCCGGTCGTTGGCGGATGCCCTCGTCGCCGAGGGCCGGGTCGACGAGGCCACCGAGACCTGGAAGGAGGCGCTCGCCGCGGCCCGGGAGGAGGGCTCGCCAGGTCGCGAGGGCAGCTGCCTGCTCGGCATCGGAGAGCTCGAGCTGAGGCGCGGAAACCCGATGACAGCAGCTCGTGCGCTGGAGATGTCGGAGGGCCGCCTCCGCCAGGGTCGCCTGGTCCGTCCGCTGGCGATCTGCCTCGAGCGCTTAGCGGACCTGGCGCTGTTGGACGGACGCTTCCGGGCCTGCATCGCTCGGGCTGACGAGGCGATCCGTCTATCGAACGAGCTGGATCTCCTGGACGTCGGGCTTCGGGCGCGCCTGCACAAAGCGGAGGCCCTGCTCAGCGCTGGCGCTGACGACGACACGCGGGCGTTGATCCAGGAGGTGCTCCGCCAGGAGCGAGCGTCGCTGGATCTCTGGTCGCTCACGACGCTCCACCACCTCGCGCTTCAGACCCTGGGCCACGCCAGCTCAGAGGGAATTCCCAGCAGCGAGACTCCCCCCGAGTCGCCCCCGTCCAGCGTCGGGAAGTGGGAGCTGTACAGGGCGTGGGCCATGATCCGTGACGGGTCGACAGGCGCGGCGTTGACTCACGCCAAGCGCAGCGGCGTCGCGTCTCAGGGCCCGGGCCTGGCCGGAGTACGTATGGAGTCACTGCTCTGCCAGGCCACGCTCGGAGTCGAGGTCGGCAGCGAGCTCAAGGAGCTGGTGCAGCGCTCGCTGTCCGGCATGGCTCCAGAGATGCGCCGACCCTTCGTCGAGCGCCTGCGGAGGTTGGGGATCTTCAGGGGCTGAGCCAGGCGCCGGTGGTCCGCGGGCTCGCCGCGGGTCGGTTTCCAAGCTAGGTGGGCCATCACCCTGGAGGGTCCATGTCCTTGTTCCTCGTCCTCGCCTGCACCGCCGATGTCGACCCCGAGCAGCTCGACGCTATCCTCGCGCTAGAAGGTGACCCCGACGCCGGAGACTCCCTCTTCGTCGAGGACTGCGAGGGATGCCACGGACCGGGTGGGGACGGCAGCGCCAGCGCGGTCGCGCTCGAAGGGGGAGACTCCGAGGGCACGGCGGATGCCCTCCTCGCGGGACCTGGGGTGATGCCGAGCTTCGCCGACGAGTCCGACCAGGACCTCGCCGACCTCGTCGCCTACGTGGACGAGCTCTGATGCGCCTCGGGCTCGTCGACAAGGTCGCCGTGGTCACGGGTGGGAGCCGAGGCATCGGCGCCGCCCTGGTGAGGGGCCTCGTCTCCGAGGGAGTCTGTGTCGCTTTCAACCACCTCGGAGACGGCGACAACGCCAGGTCCCTGGTCGAGGAGCTCGAGGCTGCGGGGGGCCGTGTCCTGGCCATCGAGTCCGACGTCGCGGACCCCGACGCCACAGAGGCCCTGTTCGTGCGGGTCGAGGAGGAGCTGGGGCCTGTCTCCATACTGGTCAACAACGCTGGCATCACCCGTGACGGTGTCGTGTGGAAGATGGAGGACAGCGCCTGGGACGCGGTCCTCGGCGTCAACCTCAAGGGCAGCTTCAACTTCTGCCGTTCGGCTGCCGTGCGCTTCCGAGCCAGGGGGGGGCCCGGCCGCATCGTGAACGTGGCCTCGATCAACGGTCTCCGCGGCAAGTTCGGTCAGGTGAACTACTCGGCGAGCAAGGGAGGCATCATCGCGATGAGCAAGACGCTCGCCCGTGAGCTGGGCCGCTTCGGCGTGACGGTGAACGCGCTGGCGCCTGGCATGGTGCTCACCCCAATGGCAGAGGGCCTGCCGGAGGCGGTCCTCGACAAGGCCCGCGCCGAGACTGTGCTGGGTCGTCTGGCGGCCCCCGGGGACATCGCTGACTGTGTCCTCTTCCTCGTCTCCGACCGGGCCCGTCACATCACGGGGCAGTGCATCCAGGTGGACGGTGGGCAGTTGATGTAGGTCACCAGCTCGTTTGACTCGAGACGGCGACGGTGACGTCCTGACGGGGAACGGCGGCGTCAACTGGTAGGGACGCGCTATAGCGGCGGCGCGAGGGTGCCATGAAGCCGAGAGAGATCCTGTTGGGCCTGAAGACCGGGTTGTCGCTCGACGACGCGCAGGTCGCCGAGATCATCTCCATCGGCGGCCAGGAGCTGAGCGTCGATCGCTGCTCGAGGCTGACCGTTCGAGGCGCCGATGCGTGCAGCGGGCCGATGCTGGGGATCTTCCTCGAGGGCCTGGTCGAGAAGCACCGAGGGCCGCCATCCCAGCCTCGGAAGCCCTCGAAGTCCCCGACGAACAACGACGTGCTCAAGAAGGTCCGCGCGGCCCTTCAACTCCACGAATCCGACGTCGTCGAGATCCTCGCGGCGGGCGGCCACACGCTGAACAAGCGCCATGTCGGGAGCTTCTTCCGCAAGCAGGGAAACAAGCACTTCCGGCCCTGCAGCGACGGGTTGGCGAGGGCCTTCTTCGAGGGCCTGGCGCTCCGGGGTCCTGCAGCGTCGGCGTAGGGACGTGCGGTGCTGAGCTTGGCCCCCGCGGCTGGGAGATCACCAGCCCCAGGTCAGCAACTGGGCGTCCATCGTCCCGACCAACGGGTCGCCGTCTTCGGTCCCGGCCTCCTCGAACTCCACGTCGCCGAGGACATAGGACAACAGCTCGAAGTCCTCCATCGTCTCTGTCTCGTAGTAGAAGAGGGCAGCGACGGACTGGTCGAGGTCGACCTCCACGACCCCTGGGGCGAAGAGCTCGGGTTCCGCCACGAAATAGACCAGCAGGATCTCGGTGGGTGAGATCCAGGACACGAGGTAGAGCACCGGCTCCCCCTCCTCGGACCAGCCGGCCACGGCCCCGGTCTCTTCGGGCGCGAAGGTCTCGTCCCCCAGGTCCACCACGAGCTCCGCGTTGTCTGTGGAGAAGGGGTCGATCATCTCGATGCTTCCCCACCACGTGTCGAAGCTGGCGTCGATGCCGCCGACCAGCTGCATGCAGAAGCTGTCGCGCTGGCCGTAGGGCCACTCCTCGCCCAGGGCGGGCTCCAGGTCGCTGCGGCGACCCTCCACCACCCCCCTGACCTGCTCGATGGACTCGAAGACGGTCTCCCGTTCCTCGGAGTCGAGCTCCGGCTCGAGCAGCTCCTCCCAGGTGTCGATGCGCCCGAGCAGGACACTCTCGTCCCAGGGGCCAGCTAGCTGCGCGTTCATGGCGTCCAGGTAGATCTGCCGGCCCTCCGGGTGGTCGTAGAGCCGGTTCGCGAGCTGACCGAAGGCGTAGACAGAGGGCAAGCCCTCCTCTGTCTGGGCGAAGGCCTCGTCGATTCCCCAGGGGATGAAGCGGAAGCGCCCGCCGTCACCTGGGGCGGCGTAGATGTAGGTGTTGTTCGTGTTCCATGCGTAGCCGTCGACGTGGTTGATCAGGACCTCTGCCGCCCAGTGGTCGGCGAAGGCCTCGACGTCGACGACATCGTCGAGGGCATCGAGCAGCTCGTCATCGTCGACCTGCAGCGCACTGACCAGGGCGTCGATGTCGGACCAGTCGTCCTCGGCTTCGTTGTTCTTCTTCTCGATGGTCCCGGTCCACTCGGGTCGGAAGTCGCTGAGCGTCAGCTCGTAGAGGTTGCCGCTGGCGTCTCCGAAGTTCCGCTCGAGGATCGGGTCCTTGATCGGCTCGACGTTCACGTAGAGGCCGAGGTCATCACCGTTGACGCTGACTGTGGCGAAGCCGCATCGACTGGCGGGAAGGCCGGCGTCGTCGAAGTAGCCGTAGCCCAGGCACTGGCGCACCAGGGAGGGGTCCGAGTGGGAGTTGTTGAGCGTCAGGCGCTCGACGCCGTGGAAGTCCTGGTCCTCGAACTCGACGAGGTCCAGCTTCAGGGCCGGCTTGTCCTCGCTCAGGCTTCCCAGGAAGCCCTTCTTCCGCACGTCCACCCGCTCGAAGCGCTGACCGTCCAGGGTGACCGAGCCCTCGAACCATGTGAACGGACTCCCATAGGACTCCTCCTGGCAGTCCTCGCCGCCCAGGATGTCGAAGAAGTCACGGCTCTGGAGCCGCAGCTCGTCCCAGTCGTCCGGGTCCAGCTCGATCTCCACCTCGAGGAGGTGGTCGTAGACCAGCTCGGGCTGGGGCTCCACCGGGTCCAGGGCGGGGACGGTGGGCTTGCAGGCGCTCAGTGCGAGGAGGAGTGACATCGGGACTCCAAGGGTAGCCGCATCAGTGAGGCCTGGGCAGGATCCGGGTCAGGCCGTGCACCAGTAGGCGTGTCCCGGTACACTCTCCCGGCACCTTCCGAGAGCAACGATGGCCCGCTTGATCTTCTTCCACGGCCAGGAACGCATGATCGAGTACAAACTCAACCAGGTGCGGACATCGATCGGACGCGCGGACAACTGTGACATCCTGGTTCCGGGCAACTTCGTGAGCCGCACCCACTGCATCATCGATCACCGTGACGGACAGTTCACGCTCCGGGATCGGAGCAGGCACGGGACCTTCGTCAACGGCGAGCGCATCGATAAGCTGAGCATGCTCGCAGAGAAGGACGAGGTCGGGATCGGGGACTATCGCCTGGTGTTCAGTCGGGAGATCGAGGCCCCTGCCCCGACGGCCAAGGTCCGTGGCGTCACTCTGCCGAACGTGCAGCTGGTCGCGACGGATGGAGGCCTGGTGGTCGAGCAGGTCGTGCTCATCGTCGACGAGGGGCCGGCCGAAGGCACACGGATTCCCATCACCCGCACCCCCTCCCGCCTCGGCGGTCCCAGCGGTACGGACGCCGTCATCATCGAGGATCCGGATCTGTGTGCCGACCACTTCACGATCGAGGTGATTCGGGGGCGGGCCATCATCGTGCCTGGACGGGGAGCGGTCATCATCGACGGGGAGCGACTCACGCAGCCGATGCCGGTCTACCTGGGCGAGGCCCTCCGCGCAGGCAACACGGTCTTTCGACTCGAGAGCGAGGTCGTCAACGACGAGACCATTCGCGGCAGCTTCGGGGACATGGTCGGCGAGGCGGACGTGTCCCGCCGCATGTTCGGGGTGCTGCGGCGCATGGCGGCCCACAACGCGCCGGTGCTGCTCTTTGGCGAGTCCGGGACTGGAAAGGAGCTGGCGGCGAAGGGCCTGCACCTCAACTCACGCCGAGCTGAGAACCCCTTCGTAGCGATCAACTGTGGCGCGATCACAGAGGCGCTGTTCGAGAGTGAGCTCTTCGGGCACGAAAAGGGTGCATTCACGGGCGCTGCGTCACGCACCAACGGTGCCTTTCATCGGGCGGACGGCGGGACGCTGTTCCTCGACGAGATCGGCGAGATCCCAGAGGCCTGCCAGGCCAAGCTGCTCCGGACCCTGGAGTCTGGCGAGGTCCGCCGGGTAGGCGGTGGCGAGGTGCAGTACCCGGATGTCCGCATCGTCGTCGCGACCAACAAGAACCTGGAAGACATGGTCGCCTCCGGGACCTTCAGGCGTGATCTGTTCTTCCGGCTCGCGGTCCTCGCGGTCCGGCTGCCGTCGCTCCGCGCACGCATCGAGGATCTCCCACTGCTCGCCAGGGTGATCTGCAAGACCCTTGGACCGGACGTGCGGGTCACCGACGATGCCCTCAAGGTGCTCGCCCGACACGCCTTCCCGGGCAACGTCCGCGAGCTTCGCAACGTGCTGACGCGGGCGGTCGTGCTCGGTGGACCGATCATCCACCCGCAGGCAGTGAGCTTCAGCCCCTGGGGCTTCGACGCCGTCCCCGAGCCCCCGCCCACGGAGGGGCCGGATGCCTTGGAGGACGCCGAGCGGCGGGTGTTGCTGGATGCGCTCACCCGCCACTCGGGGAATCGCTCGGCCGCCGCTCGGGACCTTGGCATCGCTCGCTCGACGTTGCTCTACAAGATGCGCCGGCTCGGCATGGAGGAGCTCTTCAAGACCAGCCAGCGGGGCGGCGGCAAGGACCGGGGATAGCCCCGGCCTCAGGTGACAGCGATGGCACCTACGGCTGCGAGGGTGCCGATGCCCACGACGGCGACGTCCTCGAGCAAGCTCAGGAAGGGGTTGGCGGTGCCGGCGGTCGTGGTCGTGCTGCCCGCGCGAATCGTGGCCTTGCTGGTGTGGGCGGCGCCGGCGATGAGCGTGCCGCCGGCGAGTCCGAAGACGCAGGCGACGAGGGGATCCGCGCCGGCGAGGATGGCTCCGCCGACCAGGGCGCCCGCGGCGGGGCGAAGGAGCGTTCCAACGGTGTCCATGGCGTTGTCGACCACGGGGATCTTGTCGGCGACGATCTCCATCACCGTGGCGATGCCGAAGCAGATCAGGGCGACCGGGCTCGCCATCCAGCTCAGCGCGTCGGGCAGATCCAACAGACCCGCCAGGCCGAGCCCCGAGACGATGCCCAGGGGAAGGAAGGCGCGGAGGCCGCAAGTTGCCGAGAGCATGAGGCCGAGGACGACGGCGGCGATGGTCTGAAACGGATCCATGGGGACCTCCCGCGCCTGCTACGCGCGTGGGGGTGTCCTTGTTTCAACTGGCCCCGAAGGCATCCAGGATGCGGAGCAGCGCCGAGTTCTCCCAGGAGCCGATTGGCTCGTCCTGGCGTTTCCTGGCCAGGACCCAGGCATCCCAGGCCCACACGGGGTTCAGGACACCGCATGTGACGCAGGCCAGCAGGGTGATCCAGATGCCCTTGTTGCGCTGACCCAGGTAGATGTGGCCCACTCCCCCGAGCAGCAGCCCCAGGACCGCGGCGAGCGCGGGGGACAGCCCGGGTTTCGCCTGGAGCTCAGTCGTCCCAGGCCCGCTTCTTCCGGATCAGGCGGGCGCTGCGTCCCGTGGAGACCAGCGCGCCCTCTTGCCCGGTGAAGATCTCTGCGGCGTTGGCCTCGTCCGTGTCGATGTGCATCTCGAGCGCGTAGCTCGCCTTTACGCGGATCAGCACGTCGCCGAAGACAAGGTCGCGACTCTCTGTGTCGACTGCCACATCGACGACGTCGCGGTCCTTCACCCCGAAGAGCTCTGCGTCCGCGGGCGTCATGTGGATGTGGCGTCGCGCACAGATCAGCCCCTCCTTCAGTGTGAGCCGGCCTGCGGGGCCGATCAGCGTGACACCGGGGCTGTTCTTCGTGTCCCCGGAGTTGCGCACCGGGGCGTCGATGCCGAGGTAGAACTCGTCGGTCCTGCTGACCTCGACCTGGTCGCCGCTGCGGGTGGGGCCGAGCACCCTGACGCCCTCCAGGCTGCGCTTCGGACCGACCACGGTGAGGCGTTCTTTGCAGGCGAACTGGCCTGGCTGCGACAGGGGACTGTGAGGGGTGAGCTGGTGGCCTTCGCCGAAGAGGGCGTCGACGCTCTGCTGGGTCAGGTGGATGTGGCGTGCCGAGACGCCGATGGGGATGCCCCCCACCCCCGAGGGCAGCTGGTCCCGACCCTCTGCCAGCGCGGTGGTCTGGCGGGCGATCTCGGCCTCTTCGTCGGTCTTCACGACGAGCACCTTCACCCGCGAGTGGTAGTGGCTGATCTCGTAGACCGGCTCGTCGCGGGACACCTTGGCGTCCCGGTTCCGGTCCTCGTCGAGGCGAGCACCGAGGAAGTCCAGGCGCTGGCAGGCCCGGTGCCGTACGAGGGCGCTGTTCTCTCCGATGCCGGCGGTGAAGACGATGGCGTCGACGCCGCCCATCACCGTCGCGAGGGCGCCGATGTGCTTGCGGAGCCGATGCGTGAGGACGTGGAGCGCCATCCGGCAGCGCTCGTCACCATCCGCCGCCCGCTCTTCGATGTCGCGGAGGTCATTGCCGACGCAGGACAGCCCCGCCAGGCCGCTCTCGCGATTCAGGAGTCGGTCGGTCTCGTCCACGCCCAGCGCGCGCGCGAGCTCCAGGACGACGCCGGCGTCGAGGTCCCCGCAGCGGGTGCCCATGACGAGGCCCTCGAGCGGGGTCATGCCCATGGTGGTCTCGACGCTGCGTCCGTACTCGACCGCGGCAGCGCTGGCGCCGTTGCCGAGGTGGCAGGTGATGACGCGGATGTCCCCCAGGGGCTGACCGAGGTGGTCCGCGGCGGCCCTGGAGACGTAGGCGTGGGAGGTGCCGTGGAAGCCGTAGCGCCGGATGCCGCGCTCCTCTGCCAGGGCAGCTGGCAAGGCGTACATCCGCGCCCGCCTGGGCAGCGTGTTGTGGAAGGCCGTGTCGAAGACGGCGACATGGGGCAGATCGGGCAGGAGCCGCCGAGCAGCTCGAATGCCCGCGAGGTTCGCCGGGTTGTGGAGCGGGGCCAGCGGGAAGAGGCTCTCGATGGCGTCCTCGACCTCTGTGTCGATCAGGGTCGGGCGGACGAAGCGCTCGCCGCCGTGCACCACTCGATGACCCACCGCCGAGATCGACAGGCCCTCGACCAGCTCCGGGAGGGCGCCGGCGAGGACAGCCGCGTGATCCGCTCCCGGGGCCTCTGTCATCGCCGAGCCGATTCGCCACAAGGCGCTGTCGGTGCCGAGGCGCTCGGCGCGCAGTGAGGCCTGGCGACGACCCTCGGGATCGAGGACATCGGCCTTCAGACTCGAGCTACCGCAATTCAGGACCAGGACGTGCACGACTCACCCTCCGATGGACAAGTGATAAGTACTTGCCCGGTGGACTACCAGCCCCCATCCGAGCTCGAGATCCGAATCTACCGGCGGCTGCTGAAGCCCTGGCGCACGCTGCTGGATCCCCAGTTCCTGAACATGGACCGGATCCCGACCCAGAGCCCTGGGCCGCTCTTGTTCATCGGGAACCACACGCTCTACGGCCTGCTGGATGTCCCCCATCTCTACATGGAGCTCCTCCAGAACCACGGCATCGCCTTGCGCTCGATGGGGGACCACGCGCACTTCCGCATGCCCGGGTGGAGTGAGTTCCTTCAGCGTTTCGGCGCGGTCGACGGCACGCCAGAGGTCTGCGACGACCTCCTCGGCAAGGGCGAGGCCGTCCTCATCTTCCCCGGTGGCGCGCGCGAGGTCGCCAAGCGCAAGGGCGAGAAGTACACGCTGGTGTGGAAGGAGCGCTTCGGCTTCGTGAAGGCCGCCATCCGGCACGGCTGCACCATCATCCCCTTCGCGATGCTCGGCGGCGACGACGCCTGGGACATCGTCTGGGACGCAGAGGACCTCCAGGAGAGCCCCTTCGCCGGCCTCGTGAACGCCTGCTACGAGGCCTTCGACGTGCCCCTGGACTCCATGGTCCCCATCGCAAAGGGCCTTGGCCCCTCGATGCTGCCCAAGCCGGTGCGGCTGTACTTCTCCTTGGCCGAGCCCATCGACGCCCGGGCCTGGGCCGGACGCGAGGACGACCAGGGAGCCCTCACAGAGCTCCGGGACCTCGTCGCCGATGGGATCTACGGCGAGCTCGACCGGCTCGTCGTCCAGCGGAAGTGGGATCCGCCGGTGTCCTTGAGACGACGGCTCATCGAGCGGCTGTTGCGCTCCCGGATCGGCAGGCGCTGAACGGGGGCGCCGGTTGTCGGCATTCGCCGCTTGGATGGGCTAGATTACGCGCCAGCCAGGAGACCGGCCATGTCCATCGTCAGTTCGTTGCTGCTCCTCCCGCTGCTCGGCTGTGATCCCAGCAGCAAGGACCTCGATGGTGACGGATTCGTCGGGGCAGAAGACTGCGACGACGACGACGCGGCGGTGCACCCGGACGCGGACGAGGTCTGCGACGGCATCGACAACAACTGCACCGGAGCGCTGGACGGGGGTGACGCCACCGACGCGACCCTCTGGTACGCGGACGCAGATGGTGACGGCTACGGGGGCGACGCGTTGACTGCGCTCGGGTGTGCCCAGCCCGAGGGCTACCTCGCCGAGCTCGAGGACTGCGACGACCTCGACGCCTCCGTGAACCCCGACGGCTCCGAGCTCTGCGACGGCGTCGACAACGACTGTGACGGGTTGGTCGACGACGACGATGACAGCGTCGATCTCTCCAGCGCCACCCTGTGGTACGCCGACGGCGACGGTGACGGCTACGGCACTGACGAGACGGTCGAGGCTTGTGGTCAGCCAGAGGACTACGCGCCGGAGGGTGGTGACTGCGACGACGAGGACGCCGATGTCTCGCCAGCGAACGAGTGGTACGCGGACCGCGACGGTGACGGCTTCGGCGACGACGAGACGGTCGAGACAGCCTGCGAAGGCCCCACCGGCTTCATCGACGTGGCGGGGGACTGCAACGACGTCGACCCGGCGATCAACCCCGACGCCACAGAGGTCTGTGGGGGCGAGGACGAGGACTGTGACGGGCTCGTCGACGACGACGACGACAGCACGGACCCGAGCAGCCGCACGGACTGGTATCGGGACGACGACGCAGACGGCTACGGCGACGAGGACGGCGCCGCCGCGGCCCAGTGCGAGGCGCCGGAGAGCTGGGTCGGAAACAGCGACGACTGTGACGACACCAGCGCTGACGTGAGCCCGGCGGAGACGGAGATCTGCGACGACGGCGTCGACAACGACTGCTCCGGCGACTCCCCCGAGTGCGGCATCCAGGGTGAGCTCGACGTCAGCGCCGCCGACATCACCATCACCAACACCGGTTCCCAGTACGACTACTTCGGTCGGAGCATGGCGGTGGCCGACTTCGACGGGGACGGGAGCGCAGATGTGGCAGCCAGCGCCTATGGCTATGACGGCTCAGCCGGCAACGCGAGCGGTGGGGTCTATGTCTTCAGCGGGCCCACGACCTCGATTGACGCCTCGGCGGCAGACGCGCTGCTCGAGGGCGAGGACAGCTCGAACTACCTGGGTCTGGCAGGTCTGGCCGCGGCGGACTTCGACCAGGATGGCTACGACGACCTCGTGATGGGGGCCTACGGAAACGACGACGCGGCAGCGAACGCCGGAGCCCTGTACATCGCCTACGGTTCCGCCAGCGGCACCTCCAGCGGCAGCGTGGACGGTCTCGCCCAGCTGACCGGAAACGGCAGCGGCGACGATCTCGGCTACAGCGTCGCCTACGCCGGGGACATCGACGGCGACACCTTCCCGGACTTCGTCGCGGGCGCGCCATTCGACGACGACGAGGGCTCGAGCTCCGGCTCGCTCTTCCTGGTGCTCGGCTCCGGTACGCGCCTCAGCGGCACCACCAACATCAGCAGTGAGGCGGTGGCCCAGTGGACCGGCTCCGACACCTACCACTACGTCGGCCACATCGGCTCGGGCGGAGAGGCGGGTGATCTCGACGGTGACGGCTTCGACGAGCTCGTCATCGGCGCCGGTGATGCCTACTCCGACTACGGCGGTGTCTTCCTCCACTACGGCTCGGGGACGGTCGGCTCCGGCACGATCGACGACGCTGACGCCGGCTTCCAGGGGGCGGCCCTGTACGGCTACTTCGGGGATGCCTGGGCCAGCACCGGCGATCTCGACGACGACGGCTACGCCGACATGCTCGTCGGCGCCTACCTCGACGACGGCGGCGGCACGGCCTACGTCCTCGCAGGCAGCACGACGGCGTACTCGGGCGAGTACGAGATCGTCGACGCGGCCTGGGCCTCGTTCCTGGGCGACACCTACTACGACAGCGTCGGGTCGTCGGTCGCCGCTGGGGACCTCGACGGTGACGGTGACGACGACCTGGCGATCGGCGCGCCCCTCACGGACGCCGACGGCAGCAACGACGGCACGATCTACGTCTTCTACGGGCCGCTCTCCGGCGGAGAGCAGGAGGCCGCCGACGCGGACGCCACGATCGACGGTGACGAGTGCTACCTCGGCTATCGGGGCTCGCTCGAACTGTACGACGTCAGCGGCGACGGCATCGATGATGTCGTGGTCGGTGGCTACCAGGCGAACAGCTCCTACGGCGCCGCCTACATCTTCAACGGGCAAGGCATGTAGGCCCCTCTCGGAGAGAGACATGTTTGGAACGACCATCGGGTTGTTGGCGCTCTTGGCTTGCAACCCCGACAACAAGGACCTCGACGACGACGGCTTCCTGGGCGCAGAGGACTGCGACGACGACGACGCAGCGGTGAACCCCGACGCCGCAGAGGTCTGTGATGGCGTCGACAACGACTGCGACGGCGGCATCGACAACGGCGCGACCGACGCGGCGACCTGGTACGCGGACGCAGACGGCGACGGCCACGGGGGCACCTTGACCCTGCTCGGCTGTGAGCAGCCCGCCCGCTACCTCGAGACCTCGGATGACTGCGATGACCTCGATGCCACGGTCAGCCCGTCGGGCTCCGAGATCTGCGATGGCATCGACAACGACTGCGACGAGTTGATCGACGGCGACGACGACTCGGTTGATCTGACCAGCGCGGGCACGTGGTACGCGGACATCGACGACGACGGCTACGGGACCGACGACAACAGCTCCGTCTCCTGCGACCAGCCTGCTGGCTACGTCGCCCTTGGCGGCGACTGCAATGACGACAACTCGAACATCAATCCCGCCACCGAGTGGCACGAGGATCTCGACGGCGACGGCTACGGCTCCTCGTACTACTACCTCGAGGCCTGCGAGCCACCGGGCAGCGGCTACGTGCACGACGGGCGAGACTGTGACGACCTCGACGAGACGGTGAACCCAGATGGGCTCGAGGTCTGTGACGACTCCGACAACGACTGCGACGGCCTGTGGAACGACGACGACGACAGCGTCGACGTCACCACCATGAGCGACTGGTTCGTCGACGGTGACGGTGACGGCTACGGCGACGAGGACGCGGCGCCGGTCACCCAGTGCGCTCAGCCCAGCGCCTCGGTGGCCGACAACTCGGACTGTGACGACACCGAAGCTGGCATGAACCCTGGCGAGGCAGAAGTATGCAACGACGGGGTCGACAACGACTGCAGCGGAGACGCCTCTGAGTGCGGGCTGGGTGAGTCCGATCTCGGGGACGCGGACGTCAGCGGCGTGGGCGAGGCCACCTCCGACTACTACGGCCGGGACGTCGCGGTGCTGGACTTCGACGGAGACGGCGCAAACGACGTCTTCGCCGGTGCCCACGGCAACGACGAGAACGCCAGCTCCGCTGGCCGGGTCTACATCACATACGGACCGATGACCAACCTCGACGCAGTCTCGGCGGACGTCACCTTCTCGGGCGACTCCAGCAGCGACTACGCGGGCTGGCGGGTCGAGAGCGCTGGAGACGTCGACGACGACGGCGCTGACGACGCCCTCGTCGGGGGCTACTACGCGGGCTACGGCTACGGCGCGGTCTGGCTCGCGTACGGCGGCACGACCAGCGGGGACCTGGACGATCTCGCCGCCGTCTGGGAGGGCGAGTCCTACCTTGACTACCTGGGTCACGGCATCGCAGGCATCGGGGATTTGAATGCGGATGGCTTCGACGACATCGCGTTCTCGGCTCCGAGGGACGACACGGACGCCACCAACGGCGGTGTCGTGTTCGTGGTCTATGGCAGCGCCTCGGCGCTGAGCGGGACCCAGGACCTCGGCGACGCTGATCTGAGCATCTGGGGTCAGACCTCCCAGGGCGACCTGGGCTACGAGATGGGGATCGGGGGTGGCGACCTCGACGGCGATGGCGCCTCCGACCTGGCGATCTCGGAAGGCTCCAGCTCCGTGGACCCGGGCACGCTCTACCTCTTCTACGGCAGCGCTTCCGCCTCCATCATTTCCCCCGATGACGCGGACGCGTTCTTCGAGGGTCAGGAGTACTCCTTCGGTCGCAACGCCCAGCTGAGCTACGACTTCGACGATGACGGCTACAACGACCTCGCCGCCGCGGACCGCTACCGCAGCTCCTACAGGGGCGCGATCTACGTCTACCAGGGCTCGGCCAGCGGCTTCAGCGGCAGCTACGGCAGCTCGGACGCCTTCGCGGACTTTGGCGGCGACTCCACCTACGACTACCTCGGCTACGACGTCTCTGCGGGCGACCTCGACGGGGACGGAGTCACGGATCTCGCGGCCGGGGCCTATGGCGTGGACGACAGCAGCGACTACAGTCTCGGCGCGGTCTACGTCTTCAGCGGCCCGTTCAGCGGCGGCTCCGTGCTGGCCGCTGACGCCGACGCCTCCGTCCTCGGGGACGAGTCCTACGGCTACTTCGGCACCGACGCGGCCGTCGGTGACCTCGACGGCGACGGCACCGACGATCTGCTCAGCGGCGCCAGGGGCATCGACGGCTCCAAGGGCGCCGTGTACGTGTTCTACGGTGGCGGCATCTGACCCTGGTTCCGATCCCGCTCGATCTGCCTCCCCACACGGCCCAGGTCATCGCCGGCGATGTCGACGGTGACGGGCTCCACGAGGTGGTGCTCGTCGCTCGGGAGCCGCAGGACGGGGCTCCCGACACAGTCACGCTGACGATGGTGCATCTCGGCAGGGATGGACGCATCGAGGGCCGGGAGGAGGTCGCGCTGGGCAACCGTCTGCAGCGGTTCCATGCCGGGGAGGGAGGCCTCTATATCGAAGACGAACGGGGAGTGTCGCTGGGGGACGAGCGTCTCGTCGAGGTCCGCGGTGATCTCGTCGGGCTCGGCCCGGGGACCCCTCGGCCGACGAAGATCGTGCGGGATCTCGGCGCGGGCCGATGGGTCGTGCTGGAGGCGGACGGCTGGCTGCGCGCGACCACCCTCGACGGAGAGCCCCGGGGACAGATCCGCTCTCCAGGCACCGCGGTCCTGGGGAACGACCACAGCCAGGGCGGAGACACGCGCGAGGTGACCGTGCGCGGCCCCACGACGGCCTGGGCCGACCTCGACGGGGACGGCTTCATCGACGTGCTTCGACCTGGCGGGACCTCGCTGGGGGTCTTCTTCACCACGCCAGAAGGCATCGGGACGCGCGAGGCCACCTGGGAGCTGCCGTACGAGCTCTTCAGCCGTGACGAGGACGACGACGCAGAGAACTTCCGCTGGATCACCGACGTGCACTTCTCGGACATCGACGGCGACGGGCGCGACGATCTGCTGGTGCACTTCATCGTGAGCGACTCGGGGTTCTTTGGGAGCACCGGCGAGATCCAGTGGTTCCTGAACACCGGGGCCGGCTTCGAGGAGCAGCAGACCCTGACCATGGGGTCCGCTTCCGGCGAGAGTTACCTGCGCGACGTCGACGGGGACGGTGACCGGGACCTGCTCGTCGCCCAGGTCGACATCAGCTTCGCCAACGCCGCCCAGGCGCTGGTGAGCAAGAGCATCACGGTCCAGTTCGTGGCGTTCGCCTTCGACGAGACCTTCGCGACCGAGCCCCGGGTGCTGCGCGAGGTCCGCGTCTCGCTAGAGAACTTCGACGTCGCCTGGTCGATGGACGAGGACATCTCGGGCGACGGCATCGAGGACCCGGTGATCTACGAGGACGGCGAGGTCATCGTCTTCGCCAGCGAGGAGGGGGTCTTCGTCGAGACCCACCGCTGGAGGGTGGCCCACGACGTCAGCGAGCTCACCGTCGCCGATCTCACCGGAGACGGCAGGCCGGAGATCATCGCCTGGGCTCCGGGCGAGGAGCGCGCGACGATCCTCGTCCTGGACTGACGGCCGGGTGGTCGTGAGCGCCGCGTTCACCCGCGAGGCAGCCAATGAGGAGGAGGTCGAGAGACATGACCCATCTTCGGCCAGGTGAGCGCTGAGCGCGATCAATGCTAATCCGGACCTGCCCGCATCACGGCGGACCAGACACACCAGCGAGCGGCCTCGTTGGCCACGGCTGGACGCCGGACTGGTAGCCCAGGAGACACATGACCAGGTTCCTCATCAAGGACAGCGACGACCTGCTCTCCTTCTGCAAGTGCGACACCGGGCTCGTCGGAGTCCCGGGCCAGCTGGACTGCCCCTGGTGCGGCTGTGGCTGGATGCTCAGCTGCATCGACTGCCGGAAGAGCTTCGTCTTCGCACGATGTCCGAGGTGATCTCCGAGGTGCACAGGGCAAGCAAGGGCAACCGTTGGCAGCCGAGCGCTACGGGCTGGACCTTCCGGGGTCTCATCGACGCCTTTCATCGGGTCTGTGAGGCGGTGGCCTACGCCCACAGCCGGGGGGTGGTGCACCGGGATCTCAAGCCTGCCAACGTCATGCTGGGCAACCACGGTGAGGTGCAGGTGGTGGACTGGGGTCTGGCGAAGGTGGGAGGTCGGCCGGACCTGGCGGCGGAAGCTGGTGACCTCGATCCGGTTGTGACCGATCGGTCCCAGGACGATTCGCAGGCCACGCACATGGGCGCTGTGACGGGCACGCCGGCGTACATGCCGCCCGAGCAGGCACGAGGTGAGATCGACCAGATCGATGCCCGGTCGGACGTGTACTCGCTGGGCGCCCTGCTGTACGAGATCCTGAGCGGACGCGTTCCGTACGAGGCGGCAAGTGGGTCGGCCGTGCTTGGTATGGTCAAGGCCGGCCCGCCCAAGCCACCAGGCCGGGTGGTGGGGCTGGCCGACACCTTCAGCTGGCTCAGGCCCGAGGCGCGAAACGCTCCCACGAGCTTCCGCCGCTGCGGCGCCGAGCACCGGGTTCGCTTGGACATGTTCTGCCTCCTCCGAACCTCTACGTGAGGCCGAGGAGCGGTTCAAGATGGATTCGCCGGACGCATACCCGACTGCTTGAGATTCTGTGCACCGCTGAAGCCCTGCTTGAGGTCTACATGGCAGAGGCGGGATTAGAACCAGGGGTCCGATTCGAGCTGCTTCAGAAGCGGGATGGCCTGCTCCGCGCTCTGGCACGCGACAGCCAGCACTCGTTGAAGGCTGTCGCGAGCTTCTTACGAGGTGCCTCGGCAGACCTGTACGACTTGGAGGTCGCACTCGTAGCGGCGATGAGGGCGCTGGGGTTCTACGCGTCCCACGTATCCGGAGCCGGGGAGCCCGACGGGGTTGGCGTCGGTCCCGAGGTTGCGCAGCCAGTTGACGAGGAGGAGGAGGTCACCAGTGCCGCTGTTCACTTCGCCCGCTTTGACGCCTTCGTGTTCACCATTGAAGCAAAGAGCTCCAAGAAGGTGCCGGATTTGGGCAATCTGGATTTCGGCGGTCTTCACAGCCATCAGGTGGCCGCGGGGGCGACAGCCACGATGTTGGTGGCGCCCAGCTACCCAGGCGGCACGGTTCCGGAGGACAATAGTCAAGCCGCACAGCGTGCCAGAAACCTCGGTGTCTCGTGTTGGACGATCGAATCCCTGGCCCGTGTCGTCGAAGCTGCCGAAGCCCGTCACGTCACAACCGCCGAAGTTTCGTCGATTGTCCGTGAGTGCCGCACCCCGAAGCAGGTTGAGGCGGCGGTGGACAGATTGCTGTCCCAAACACCCTGGTCCCAACCCGACCTCTACCGCGCGATCCTCCGCGCGATCCGCCAGATGGATGGGAGGTTGCGCGACAGGAAACGTTCGATCTCGATGATCGAGACGGCCCTTACGTTCGACGCAGACTTCACTCACGCCGCTGTTACTGGGGAAGCCATCGCGGCAGCCCTGCGCGTGCTCGCCAAGACCAGTCGTGGCATGCTTCATGTGACGAGCGACGAGGTCGTGGTCATACGCGGCAGCCTTGACGAGCTCGAGCGGCGGGTGTCGTCGCTCACGGGCGCAGATGCGGCTTCTCGGCGTCGTGGTCTCTTCGTCGCCGGAGAGGAGTAGAGGGCGGAATGGCGCCTAACGCCCGGTCCACCACACCCGGCGTCGCACCGATACGAGCGCCCTCCCGCACCCCACCCGCGCCTACCGCCCTCGCCAGAAGACCAGCGCCTGGCCCGCGGGGCGGATCGGTTCGATGCGCTCCTGGTTTCGGGTCGACGGCATCTCGTAAGTCGAAAGGCTCAGGTTCTGGGCCGCCAGGAGCTCCTGCGGGAAGACTCCATCGATCACCGAGAGGTGCATCTCTCGCACATCGTCGAGGGCCCCGGAGGCGGCACGCTGGCGGGCGTCGACGACCGCCGCGGAGTGCAGCGCGTCGATCTCGCCGCCGCGCAGACCGAAGGCCTCGCTGATGTTGAGCAGCTCTTTCTCCTCCTCTTCGTAGGGGAGGATCAGCTCGCCGGAGCGGGCCGCGAGCAGGTCGGCTGCGAACAGATCCCTGGCCACGCCGTTGTACTGGCCCGGCGCGCGGGCGTCCGCGATCTGCTGGTTGCTGGTCTCGCTGAGGTCTCCGGCGTCACCGCCGCTCCAGACGACGTCCACGAGCTCGGTGAGGTGGCCGTGGAGCTCCTCTCCCTGGACCTGGCGAATGACGAGGGAGTCGTCGACGCCGTCGATCCGTACCGGCTGATCCGCGAGGGCGTAGACCACGTTGCGGGGGTCCTCGCCGTTGAAGACGGACAGCCGCATCGGCAGGACCGGCTCGTCCGACCAGAAGCGGAAGGCCATGCCCTGGACGTGGCCGTCGAAGGTCGAGCCCTTCGGCCTTGTCGTGTCCGCCTCGCGCATGCCCGGGTGCGGTGTCGCCCCCTCGGCGCCGCCGACCTTGGCCTTGATGGCCACGAAGCACCAGCGGTCGTTGACATAGTCCCCGACGACGTCGTCCATGCCCTCTGGGTAGCGGTAGTCGTTGTCCGCCATCCAGCGCTCCAGCGCCTTCGGCGAGCCCGCCTCGAGCACGGCGACCTCGTACATGCCGACTGCCTCTTCGCGCAGGACGCGGACCTCTGTGTAGCCGAGGCCGGCCTCCATCTGGACACTTGGCGCATTGTCCTCCCGCCTCATCGAGAACCTGGAGTTGGAGACCATCTCGAGCAGGTAGGGATCCTGGACCGTCACCGCGACCTTTGGTGGGTCCACCGCGGCCTCGATGTGGGCGAAGGTGGCGTCGTCGATCTTGCGGATCGTCGGTGGGGTCGGGAAGGGGATGAGCATGCCGAAGTCCTCGACATTGCCCACGAACCCGGGGCGCAGCGCCATGGTCTCCATGCCGCCGACACCCGGGATGGTGCGGTGGCTGACATAGGTCCGCTGGGCGCCGGAGCGCTCGATGGTCGGGACGTCGACCCCGGTGAGGCGGATGGGCGGCACCATGCCGCAGGGATCGGCCTCTCCGAGCTGGACGAGGGCGAGCATGACGCCGAGCATCAGGACTCCTTGGGAAGCGAGACGGTCGCGGCGGCGGGACGGAGCGGGTCCTCGCGGCGCACGTTCTTCTTCGCGGGCATGCGGTAGGGAGAGAAGGTCAGGTTCTGTGCGGCAAGGACCTGCTGTGGGAAGACCCCGTCGAGCACGGTGAGGTGCATCTCCTTCACGTCGTCGAGGGCGCCGGCGACGGCCTCTGCGCGCAGCTCGGCGAGCTCGTGGGCGTGGAGGCCATCGACCGCCGCACCGCGCAGGCCGAAGCTCTCCGAGATGCGGAGGAGCTCTTTCTCCTCCTCCTCGTGCTCGAGGCTGAGATCCCCGCCGCGGGCCTTGCGCGTGGCCAGCATGTCGCTGGCGATGAGGTCCCGGGCGACGCCAGAGAACGCCACGGGGTCGCGGATGGTGTCGACGTAGTCCTGGTTGCTCTTCGAGAGCTGAGAGCGCTTGCCGTTGTGGTAGGCCACCGGCAACAGCTCCGTGAGGTTGTCGTAGACCTGCTCACCGCTGATCTGTCGCACCACGAGGTCGGCAGGTACGTCATCGATGCGCATCGGCTCATCGGAGAGCAGGTACACGATGTTGCGAGGGTCTTCCCCGTTGAAGACGGACAGGCGCATCGGCACCACGGGCTCGTCGACGGGGAAGCGGAAGCCCATCCCCTGGACGTGGCCGTCGAAGGACGAGCCTTCGGGTCGCTCCGTGGACGCGTGCCGCATGCCGGGGTGCGGGTTCGCCTCTTCTGCGGCGCCCACCTTCGCCTTCACGGCGACGAAGAACCACCGCACATCGACGTAGTCCTGGACCACGCCGTCCATGCCGTCCGGGTACTTGTAGCTGTTGTCGGCCATCCAGCGCTCCAGCGCCTTCGGCGAGCCCGCCTCCAGCACCGCGACCTCGTACATGCCGACCGCCTCCTGGCTGACGACGCGGACCTCGTCCAGCCGCAAGGGGGGCTCTGCACCCTCGCGCTCGGCCATCGACCCGGTGAACCTCGCTGGGGCCGCGTCCACCGCCGGCGCGAAGACGTAGGGCTCGTAGAGGTGGACCTGCACCTCTGGCGGATCTACTGCGGCTTCGAGCTGGGCGAAGGTGTTGTCGTCGATCTTGCGGATGACGGGGGCCGAGGGGAAGGGGATGAGCATCCCAAACTCCTCGACGTCTCCGGTGAAGCCAGGGCGCAGGACCATCGTCTCGACGCCGCCCACACCCTGCTCGGATCTGTGCATCACGTAGGTGCGCTGGGCGCCGGTGCGCTCGAGCGTCGGGGTGGGACCGCTCAAGGCGATGGGAGGGACCATGCCGCAGGGGTCGGCCTGGGAGTTCGCCAGCAAGGCGATGAGGGACATCATGAGGGGAACTCCTCGTCTGCGAACTTCACCCGGTACTGGATCAGCCCCGGGCCGGAGACCTGTGCGTCACTGAGCCACACTCGACCCAGATCCTGCCAGTCGTCCTCGCCACTCTCGATTACTGTAAACCACGGACCCGCCGCGAAGTGGACTCCCTCCAGTCACCACCGTGACCAGAGGTGGTCGAGTCCTACTCGTTTCACCTTTCCGCCCGTCTCGAGGTGGCCGAGGGACCCGGTCCCGTCGAAGACGATGTGTTGCTTTTCCTTGAGGGGGATGTCGGTCGGAGGGAGCGTCCCACGGACCTCGCCGTCCTCGTCGAGCAGCCGCATCTCGACCGTGACGTGATCCCGCGCGAGCTCGCGTTCGATGAACGCCAGGTGGGCGTAGTCGACCGGCGCGACGTTGTCCGCCAGCCAGTCCTCTGTGTCGTGGAAGTAGAACAGGAGCGTCTCGAGCTCGATCGTGGGCTCGCCGATCGGCTGCAAGGCCCAGTCCTGCAGCAAGACCTCGATCTCCTCGTCGGAGAGGTGGATGTGTTCCTGCTGGTCGCCCAGGGAGCACGTCGTCTTGCAGTCGACCTGTGTCACTTCGTCGGGCTGGGCCGCATCGACCTCTGGGACCTCTCCCGTCCCGCAGGCAAGTAGAACAAACACCATCACTTCACCTGGTCGAGGAGTTTCTGGTACTTGACTTCGTCCTTGACGCCGTGCTCTGCGAGGACCTTCTTGAGGGCCTGCTTGCCCGCCGCCTGTCCGTATTGGACGAGGAGTTCGTTGGTCTCCGTCGAGGGCCAGCCCGGCCAGCCCGCCGCCTGGTGGAGGTTGATGGACTGCAGGTTGTTGAAGATCTGGTTCTTCTCTGTGTAGTTGCCGCTCAGGTCGCAATACAGATGCCAGCTGACGAGGTGCCCGGCCAGGACCTGGGCCTCCTTCTTCTTCCACGCCAGAGAGGGCACATACAGCGCCCCGCCCTGCCAGAGGGTCTCCTCTGCGCCGGGTGTGTAGGCGTAGCCCTTCGCGATGTCCATCGCCCGGTCGCGGTCGGTGCCCGCCCACGAGCCGAGGTAGGCGGCTGCCGTGCGGCGCGTGTTGGTGTCTTCGTGGTGGAACATCACGTCCATCAGGGGTTCGTGACCCTTGGCGATGATCACCGGTGCCAGGATCGTCGTCAGATCGGCGTTGGCGTTCACGGCGCCGATCGCGCTCCCGATGTCCTGGATCTCGCCGCTGAAGGACTCGAGCTTCAGCCGGATGGGGCGGTTCAGCGCCGGGTACACAGCGGCAAGCGGAGCCAGCGCGAGCACCTCGTCGGCGCTGTTGGTCCGTTGCACTCGGCCAGCCGCGGCCCAGGTCCGCACCAGCTCGGGAGCCTGGCCGTAGTCCTGGATGCCCAACAGGGCCGTATCGGCGCTCTCGTCGTCGATCTGTGCCAGGCCCTGGATGGCCCAGCCCCGTGCGCTCATGTCCGAGCCGTGCAGAGCGGTGTCGCGGAGCGCGGGCACTGCATCCGGGCCCATGGCCACCAGCTTCTCGAGGGCCGGCTGGGCTGTGTCCGGTTCTGCGAGGGCCAGGGCGAGGCCCGCCTGGTCCTCTGGCAGGTTCACTACGCGCGTCAGCTCGCCGGATTTCGGCTTCTTCGCCTTTGCGGTAGCGGTGATTTCGGGCTTGTCGGTGTCGAAGACGTCGGCGTCCTTCGTGCATCCACCGAGGGTGAGAGAGAGGAGCAGGGGAGTGATCATCGAGTCTCCGGTACCGGGACGGTCGGCCCAGGGAAGATACGCGGGAGCATCCTGGCGGCATACACCCGGGTCGTGAGCTGGCAGGATCGCTGCGCCGAGTACGTCAGGACCGAGGGTCTCGAGATGGCATGCCTGGGCGTGCTGCGGGCCTTCGGTGGGCGCGCCGACGGGCCGACGCCTACCTTGGCTCAGCTCGAGGTCGACCCGCATCCCCGCGGCGCGCGCATTGTCGAGGTCCTCGACGGAGAGGTCGACAGGGACCAGGCGGAGCTCTTCGCCCGGCGCTTCCTGGCCTGCGCCGAGCTGCTCCAGCGCATGGGTCGCGGGCCGGCGCGCGTCCTCCGGATCGGGCTGTTGACCCGCATCGGCGAGATCCTCGAGGCGGCCCCTCCTCGGGCGGTCCGCGTGAGGGCTTGCGTCGACTTCTACACCTCGCACGGCTCGCTGCTGCACCACGCGAGCCCTGGGCTGCCAGGGCTCCCGGAGATCCTCGGCAGCTGCAGCTGGAGGCGCATCGAGGAGGGGCTCGACCACGTGCTCGTCGCCGCTTCGACCGACCTGGGGCCTGTCCACGTGAACCTCCTCCGAGTCCGGGATCGGCCGCTCGGGGTGGTCGATCTGCGAGGCGCCGACGGGGACTTCGCGACCCAGGTGCGCGCTCGCGGGGCCCTCGCCGGAGTGAGCGGGGGCTTCTTCCTCTACAGCGAGCCGGACATCGAGGCCCCCTTCGAGCGCGGCGAACCGGTCGGGCTCCTGGCTGACTCCACCGGCCTCATCTCTCCTCCGGTCTTTCGCCGGGCCACCCTCGATGCTCGCGACCACCGCATCACCACCGCCAGCCTTGTGGGCTGGGAGCTCCTCGGCCACCGCGTAGAGGCCGTCAACACCCTGCGGGTCGGGCCCGTGGTCTTCAACCGGGCTTTTGGGCCCCTGGCGCCGGAGGGCAGGGTGTCCGTCGCCATCGCCCACGAGCAGATCCTGGAGGTCACGACAGCTCCATGTGCCATCCCCCTCAACGGCTTCGTCCTCAGCCTCCCACGAGGCGAGCGAGTCGGCGAGCCTGTCGGGGAGCTCCGCTGGCCAGACGTGCGAGACCAGATCAGCGGAGGCCCCTGGCTGCTGCGCGACGGCGAGCTCGTCCTCGATCTGCTCGCAGAGGACTTCGCCCTCGACGCCCCGCCCGTCACCTTCTCCCGTGACGAGACCTTCGACCAGAACCTGCTGCCGCGCATGGCCGTCGGTCGCTGCCCGGACGGGACGCTGATCTTCGCGGCGATCGACGGTCGGAACTTCGAGCGTGCTCCGGGTATGACCCTCCGCGGGGCCGCCCAGCTGCTGGCTGCCCTCGGGTGCCGGGACGCGATGAACCTCGACGGCGGCAGCTCCAAGCGCATGGTGGTCGGTGGCCGGGTCGTCGATCTCGCCAGCACTGAGCTCGTTCAGGCTGGCACAGAGACCCGCACGCGGCCTGTTCACAACGGCATCCTCGTGCTACGGGCAGAGCCATGAGCTACCAGGCGATCGCTCGCAAGTGGCGGCCGGGCACCTTCGAGGAGATCTGCGGGCAGGGCCACGTCACGCAGACACTCCAGAACGCCCTGCGGCTCGAGCGCATCCACCACGCGTTCCTCTTCACGGGGGCACGAGGTGTCGGCAAGACCACAGCTGCCCGGACCTTCGCGCGGGCCCTGAACTGCGCCGAAGGCCCGACCCCGACCCCCTGCGGCGAGTGCTCCTCCTGCAAGGAGATCTCGGGCGGCGGCAGCACCGACGTCATCGAGATCGACGGGGCCTCGAACAACTCGGTCGAGGATGTCCGCAGCCTCCGCGACGCGGTCCGCTACCTGCCCGCTCGCGACCGCTACCGCATCTACATCATCGACGAGGTCCACATGCTCTCGATCGGGGCCTTCAACGCGCTGTTGAAGACCCTCGAGGAGCCACCGGCCCACGTCCTGTTCATCTTCGCGACCACCGAGCCCCAGAAGATCCCCGACACGATCCTCAGCCGAGTGCAGCGCTTCGACTTCAAGCGCATCCCCTCCGCCATCGTCGTCGAGCGCCTCGCGAAGATCGCCGTGGCAGAGGGAGCCGACATCGGCGAGGACGGCCTGAAGCTGATCGCCCGCGCCGGCGAGGGCTCGATGCGTGACGCGCAGTCGCTGCTCGACCAGGTCATCGCCTTCAGCAGCGCCGGCATCACGACCGAGGAGGTCGCCCGGGTCCTGGGGCTCGTCGATCGCGGCTTGCTCTACGGCTTCCTGGAGGGGCTCGTCGCCGCCGAGCCGGACCGCTGCCTCGACGCCATCTCCGCGGTCTACGACTACGGCTACGAGCTCAGCCAGTTCACGACGGAGCTGTTGGAGCTCCTGCGAAATGCGGCGCTGACCGTCCTGAGCCCTGGCGCGAGGAAGCACATCGACGCCCCGGCAGAGGAGCTCGAGCGCCTCGCTGTCATCACGCGCGGGACCGACGCCGAGACCTTCAGTCGCTGGTTCGCCGTGATGCTCCAGATCCACGACGAGGTCAGTCGCAGCAGCCGCCCGCGGCTGGTCCTGGAGATGGCGGTCGCCCGGCTGGCCTCGATACGGCCGCTGAAGCCAGTGGATCAGCTGGTGGTGCGCCTCGAGGAGCTGGAGAAGAAGCTCGCGAAGGAGGGCTATCGGCCCAGGAAGAGCCTCAGCGCGATGGCCGCCGAGGACTTCGTTCCGGCGCCGCCCGACGTGGTCCCGCCGACCCCGCCGGCGCCCCCGGACGTGGTCCCGCCCGCGCCTCCGGAGGTGGTCTCGCCCCCGCCGAAGGTGGACAAGCCGGGCCCGGTCCGCTTCCAGGAGCTGCTCGCGAGCATCCCGAAGAAGGCCAGCTTCCGGCCCGTGCTCGAGAACGCCGCCTTCTTGCGGATGGAGGCTGGCGTCGTTCACCTCGCCGTCCCCGGGGACACGCACCTGACCAAGGCTCAGCGCATCCGCTCGGACGCGGAGCTCCAGGCAGCCGTGATGGCCCACTTCGGGGTCGGTCGCGTCGAGTTCGAGCTCCGCGCGGAGCACGTCGAGTCCCGCACCACCCGTGAGGCTCGAGACCTGCGGCGCGAGGCCTGGAAGAAGAAGCTGTGGGAATCGGCGCGCAATGACCCGGCGGTGGCGGCCGCCGAGGACGTCCTCGGCACGAAGCTCGTCGATGTCGAGCTGCCGCTCTTCGAAGAGGATTGAGATGGACATGAATCAGCTCGGCTTGATGGCCGCGCAGCTCCAGCAGGGCATCCAGAGAGCCAAGGAAGAGGCGGCGAAGGCCGAGGTGCAGGGCCAGGCTGGTGGGGGCCTCGTCGAGGTCGTCGCCACCGGCGACCAGCGCATCGTGAGCGTGCGCATCTCCGAGGCCGCCTACGAGGATCGCGAGATGCTCGAAGACCTCGTCACCGCCGCGGTGAACGACGCGGTGCGGAAGAGCCAGGAGCTCGTCGCGGCCAAGCTGAAGGAGGCAACCGGCGGCCTCCCGCTGCCTCCGGGTCTGCTGTAGGTGGACCCCATCCGGCGGTGCGTCCAGCAGCTCTCCCGCCTCCCCGGCATCGGTGAGAAGACGGCCTGGCGCTTGACGTGGTGGTTGCTGCGCGCTGACCGGGCGCTTGTCGAGGACCTCGCACGCGCCCTGTCCGAGCTCCGCGACAACGTCGTGGAGTGCGAGCTGTGCTGCACGATCGCGGCCTCGTCGCCCTGCTCCACCTGCGCCGACTCACGCCGGGACCCCGCGCTGCTCTGCGTCGTCGAGCGCCCACAGGACGTCACCGCCATCGAGGGCAGCGGCGAGTTCCGCGGGCAGTTCCACGTGCTCCACGGGGCGATCTCCCCCTTGGACGGAGTCGGCCCCGACCAGCTCCGGATCCGGGAGCTGCTCGCCCGGCTCGAGGGGGTGCGCGAGGTCATCCTCGCCACCGATCCGGATGTCGAAGGAGACGCCACCGCGCTGTATCTCGCCAGGATGTTGAAGCCCCTCGGACCGATGGTCTCGCGTCTCGCTTTTGGGATCAGCGTCGGCACCGAGATCGAGTACGCCGATCGGGTCTCGCTGATGCGCGCGCTGGAGAACAGGAGGGCCCTCTGAGGGTCCATCACGTCGCCCTCACCACCACTGATGTCGAGGGCATCGCGGCCTTCTACCGGGACGTGCTCGGGCTGGAGGAGCAGACCCGGCACCACGACGAGGCGGGTCTTCGCAGCGTCTGGCTGAGGCTGGACGGCTCCACCCTGATGATCGAGCGAGGAGCGTCCGGTTCGGGCGGATGGCACCTCCTCGCGCTCGAGATCGACCCCAGATCGCGGGAGAGCTGGCGTGTAAGGCTCGTGGAAGCGAGCGCCTACACGCACCACAGCGCCTACACCATCTACGGAAGAGACCCGGACGACAACCCCTTCGGGCTGAGCCACTTCCCCGAGCGTGGTGGATAATCCCCCTCTTCTGCACTCCAGCGGGGGTCCATGAAGGACGTCTCGATTCCCATCCCGGAGCAGATCGGTCCATACCGGGTGCTCCGACCTCTCGCCCAGGGCGGGATGGCTGCGGTCTTCGAGGTCGAGGACCCCAACACGCGCGAGCACCTCGCGCTGAAGCTGCTCACACACCGCGGCCTCGCGATGCCGCGCTTTGCACGCGAGTTCCGCGCCCTGACCCGGCTGGATCATCCGAACATCGTCCGGGTCTACCGCTTCGGTGTCCACGACGGCGCGCCCTACCTGACGATGGAGCTGTTGGACGGCGTGCCCGTGCAGGCCTACGCGAAGTCGGTCAGCCGGCCTGGCAAGCCGGTTCGGACCCGCGAGGTGCTCCGCATCATCGCTTGCGTGGCAGACGCGCTGGACTACCTGCACCAGCGCGGCATCGTCCACCGGGATCTGAAGTCCGCGAACATCCTGGTGCTGCACGACCGGAGGGTGAAGCTGCTCGACTTCGGCACCGCCCGCATCATCACCAACAGCGACCACATCACGCGGCACGGCGAGTTCGTCGGCACCTTCGCCTATGCCTCGCCCGAGCAGATCACCGGTGGCACGGTCGACTCGCGCTCGGACCTCTACTCGATGGGGGCCCTGCTCTACCGACTGTGCACCGGCAAGCGGGTGTTCGAGGCGGACACCCCCCACAAGCTGGCGCGCATGCACGTCGAGATCTCCCCGCGTCCGCCTCGGCAGCTCGTGCCCGCCTTGCCCGAGCCCGTAGAGCAGCTGATCCTGCGGCTGCTGGAGAAGGACCCGGCGAAGCGACCTCCTTCGGCTCGCGCGGTGAGCGACGCAATCCGCGGGCGTCACGGCGCCCTCGGGGTCGACCGCGGCGGGCTCGTGCTGGGCAGCCCTTCTCGCCTGGCCGGGCGCGAGGCCGAGCTCGCGGCCATCCGGAGCACGCTGGAGAAGGGCAAGCCGGCTCGCACGGTGCTCGTCACGGGACCGCCGGGCTCCGGGCGCGGCCGTCTGCTGCGCTCGGCGGTGGCGGAGGCTCGAAAGAAGGGCTGGCGGGTCTTCGACGGAGGCTTCGCGGGCCTGCCCGGCCTCGGGGTGCTCAGCGAGCTCATCACGAAGTGCTGGCAGTCCCTTCCCCCGGCTGATCGGCTCGATCTGGACGAAGAGATCACCTGGATCCGCGCAGCCAACGAAAAGGCCCTGTCCGGCGATCTCGACCCCACTCGGCGCGCCGAAGTCGTCCGGTCCATCGCAGTGGTCCTGCGGGCCCGCTCGATGCGCGACGAGGCCCCGGTCTGCATGGCGCTGTTCGACCTCCATCGCTCCTCTCCCGTCGCCCTCGATGTGCTGGCGAGCGTTCGGCAGCGCCTCCGCGAGGAGATCGTCCCCGTCGTCTTCCTGTGCTCCTCGACCGACGACAGCGAGGGGCCCGGAGCCGTCATCAAGCAGCGGCTCCCTGATGCCTGGCGCCTTCGGCTCAAGCCGCTGTCGGTGCGAGAGGTCCAGGAGATGGTCCACCAGATGCTGGGTGGGACCACACCCCCTCCGGAGCTCGTCTCGAAGCTCCACGAGGTCACGGGCGGACTCCCCGGCTACGTCGAGGAGGTCATGCGGGCCATGGTGCAAGCCGGCCTGATCACGGCCCACCAGGAGGGGGCGACGCTCACCTGGCTCGACCGGAGCGGGGGTCGCGTCACCATCCCCGGCAGCGCCAGGGAGGCGATCACCTTCCGCCTGGACGGCATCGACAAGGTGGGGACCCGGGTGCTGGAGGCCCTGGCCGTCGCTGGAGGGACCGCGACGGCAGAGGTCCTCGCCCATGCTCTCGACACGGATCTGGAGGGCATCGTTCGCAAGCTGGACGGCCTGGTGCTTCGCGGGGTGATCCGCAGCGCGGAGGAGAGCGGCGAGGAGCTCTGGCGCTTCCGCCTCGGCATGACGCGGGACCTCGTGCTGGAGCGCTTGCGTCCCTCGCGGCGCAGCGTGATGCGGCGGAGGATGGCGGACGTGGTCTCCGGACAGCCCCCCAGCGCGAACAAGATCCTGCTCCTCGCCGCCGCCGAGCGGGCCGACGAAGCGCTCAGCGACTGTGTTTCATGGGGCCTGCCGCTGTTGGAGTGGAACCGCTGCCTGGAGCTCCTCCCGGTGCTCGAAGCAGTCGAGCGGATCGTCCCTGCGGCTCACGGCATCAGCCCGGTCCAGCTGGCCAAGTTCTACCTGCTTTTCGGGCGCTGTCTCCAGGTCGTTCGACCGGGCGACTCCCGCATGGAGGATTACTTCAAGAAGGCGGGCTCGCTCTCGAACCAGCCCCAGATCCGAGGCGAGGTCGATCTCTATTACGCACGGACCCTGGTCGATCGCGGGGACCTGGAGGCCGCCCGGATGCGTCTCGACCGGGCTCACGCGGCCCTCCCGGCGGGCGCCAGGCCTCGGGTCCGGAGCCGAATCAGCCGGGATCTGGGTCGACTGCGGTGGCTCCAGGGTGGCTTCGACGACGCCGAGCGCTGGTTCGACGAGGCCCTCGACGCTGCTCGCCGTGACGGGGACGACCGAGAGGTCGCGCGCTGTCTGGTCTCGCGGGGAGCGACCTCTCAGGCCAGCGGGCACATGCGGCGCAGCGAGACCCAGCTGCGCGAGGCGATTCGGCTCTACGAGACCTGTGGGGACCGCGACGGCGCCTGGGACGCCCAGGCGAATCTGTGCGAGATCCTGCGCCTGTCCTGCCGCTTCTCAGAGGCCCTCGAGATGCTGGAGGCGGAGCTTCGCGTGGCCCACGCCACCGGGGCGCTCCATCGCTACGCGGTGATGGTCATCAACGTCGCCGAGATCGAGATCGAGATGCTGCGGCTGGGGCGGGCCCGCGAGCGGCTGAGCGCCCTGCAGGCGGAGCTCGAGCCCGGGACTCACATCCACCTCCAGGCGGCGAGCGCGGTGGCTCGTGGGCGCATCGCGATCGCCAGCGGCGAGCACCGGAGCGTCGGACCGCTGCTGGCACCGGTGGTCGAGCTCTGCGAGCAGCGGGGGATCCGCGTGGCGCCGGACCTGATGCGGGCCTACATGGCCGAGGCTCTCGTGCTCTGCGGTCGAGAGACGGAAGGCGTGGAGCTCTTCGACGAGGCGCTCTCACATCTGCGACGCGACCGGCACGTGCCCTCCCTCGGCGAGGCCTGCGTCGCGCGCGCCCGGGCCTTCATGGGGCGCGAAGACCCCGAGGTGGCCTTCAAGCCCGTCCTCCGCTGGCTGGGCAAGGAGCCCGCCGTGTTGATTCGCATGGAGTACCTGCTCGCGGCGGTGCGACACGCGGTGCTGATCGGCAACAGGGAGCGCGCCACGGCCTACCTGCTCGCGACGCGCGAGCTCCTGGGCGACGTCCGCGGCAACCTCTCCCGGGCCGACCGGGAGACCCTGCGGGTCCACCCGTGGAACCTCTTCGTGAGGCGCGGGCTCAACCGGTCGGTCGCTGCGAAGCCGGTCCCTTGAACACCAGCGCCCCCCCCGCGCCGATGACGAGCACGCCGCCGACGAGGACCTCCCAGCCGGGCACGATCGCGAAGATGGCCACATCGACCAGCGCCGCCCACAGCGGTGAGGTGTAGCTGGTGGCGGCGACCAGCGAGGCCTTCTCCGCTCTGTAGGCCGCGGTCATGGCCACCTGGCCGATGGTGGCGAAGAAGCCGACCCCGCCGATGGCGAGCCAGTACTCGGCAGGAGGGACGCGCCAGGACCCTGTAGCGGCGAGAAACGCACCGGCGAGGACGAAGACCCCCAGCTGGAACCAGAACACGATGGTGGCGGGAGTGTCCGTCCGTCCCAGCCTCCTGAGCGCCATGTGAGCGCCGGTGCTGAACACGGCAGCGCCGAGGGCCCAGAGCGCGTACACGCCCCCTTCGGAGAGCCCGCCTTCGAACTCGGGCCAGATCAGCAGCCCGCAGCCGGCGAGGCCGCAGGCCATCACCCCCCACACGAGCTTGCCGGAGCGTTCACCCAGGAAGATCGGCGCGAAGATCGCGACGAGGCTCGGCTGGAGCCGGGAGATCAGCGCCAGGTTCGCCAGCGGCAGCCCCTTCGCGGCGGTGAAGAAGCAGACCATCGCGGTCAGTCCGAGCACCAGCCTCAGGCCGAAGACCCGGCGGTTCTGCAGACGGAGCCCCCCGCGCCAGGCCAGGGCCAGGGCCAGGGGCACGGCCACGACGCAGCGCCAGTGGATGATCTCGAGCGCGTCGAGTTCCTCTCGGCAGATCTTCACCAACGTGACCATGACGGTGAAGGCAATGGAGCTGCCGACGCCGAGGAGCGCGCCGATGCGGATCCGGCTCACTGGAGGTGGGCCGCGTCCACCCTGCGAGCACAGAGCTCGGCGTGGTCCCCGTCGAGGAGCCCGCAGAGCTCCCGGAGCTTCGCGCGATCCGCGTCCCGGTGGTCCTCGACCCAGGACAGCACCGCGGCGTGCCTCACGATGCGGTCCTCCAGCTGCCTGGCGAGCGCCGTGGCGAGGTCGACGTCGCCCTCCTCCGACATCCTCTCGGCGAGGCAGGTGTCCCGCTCCAGGCCGAGCCGCTCCTCGCAGGGGAGCGTGCAGGCGAGCAACAGAGTGATCAGAGGAGGAACCCGCGGGTCCCCGGGGGCAGCTCCTCGCGCAGGCGCTCGATGGGATCGAGGCCGACCTCGCCAGGGCTGGTCAACAGCGCCTCGTCGGCGATCACCAGGCTCAGCATGCGCAAGCGGTGGGTTCGGCGGAGGTCGGCGAGGGCCTCTGCGAGGTCGAGCACGTCATGAGAGGTCGCCCTCAGCACCGGACCGGGCTCACCCTCTGGGAGCACCACGTCTGCCGGCGCGACGACCACGACCGGTCCATGGCGCGAGCGAGTGAGGATCAGCGGCCCGAGCTCGTCTTCGAGGCGCTCCAGCGAGCTGCCCTCGGGTGCGTGGGCCCACTCGAGGGCGCCGGGCAGTCCAGCGCGCATGCGGCGTCCCAGCCAGACACCGCCTGCGAGGGTGAGCACCGCGAGCAGGAGCGACCACCAGGAGGCCCCACCCGGTGGACGACCCTGGGGTGCGCCTCCTCGAGGCTGGTCGGGCTGCGAGCCCTGTGGAGCCTCCATCTGCGGCAATGAGGGGCCCTGTGGAGCCTCCATCTGCGGCCTCTCCATCTGCGGCAATGCGGGGCCCTGTGGAGCCTCCATCTGCGGCCTCTCCATCTGCGGCAATGGGACAGGCGCCGGCTCCAGCCCGGGCTCCGGGACGTCCTCTTGCGGCGCTGCCGCTGACAGGTCGAGCCGCGGCGGGAGGAGGGGCCAATCGGTGGCCTCGAGGCTGCCGTGGTCGTAGCGAGCCATCACCACGCCGGCACCACGGTCGAAGGCGATGCTCAGGTCGATCTGTCCTGTGTGGGTGCGGATCTGGACGGAGAGATCGGTGCCCGGGGCCACACCCCCGCAGGTGGCGATGTCGTCGTTCAGCACCCGGTCGGGGAACTCGCCGTTGTCCTGGCAGCCCAACTGGGCCTGCCCCTCCCCCTGGAGCAGGACGACCGGCGCCTGGCTCAGGGGACCGGCGTCGATCTCGATGATCACCGCCTGTCGGGGTTGCCTCGGCGTCGTGGGGTCGCGCGCCTCGGGGCGCCCCTTTGTGACGATGAGGTCGTCGCCGCCGAGGCTCAAGGTGATGTCGCCGTCCGGGAGCTCGCCGTGAGCGCTCGAGTAGATCGAGTCTCCGTCGACGAGCAGGGCCACTCGCAGCTCTCCCTGACCTGGAATGTCGCTGCAGGCCCAGACGCCGTCCCCGGGCTCCGCGTCCTGGCCCTGACCGTCATCGGCGCAGAGGCCGAGGTGCTCGCCTTCTTTGTCCTCGATGACGACGACGACGCTGGTGGCGTCGAGGTCCTCGACCCAGACACCTGCACCCGCGATCGGAACGAGGAGCAGCGACAGCAAGGTGCTAGGATAGCCCGCCGCCGTGCTCATCCTGCTGCTCCCCATCGCCTGCGATGCCGATCTGCCGGTGGCCGAGACGGATCCGACACCGCTGGAGATCTCGGAGACCAGCACGCTGGTCCAGGCGCTCTATGCCGGGGAGACCGTCCCGAACCCGCAGGGGGACCGGCTTCGGCTGATGGCGTGGCTGGCCTCGCTGGAGGCCACGGACCAGGAGCTCGGTGCCATCCGCGAAGCCGCCGTGCGGGTCTCTGACCAGAAGCGCCGCTACCGCCTGGATCTCGAGGCCGCTGGCGTGGAGGAGGCGGCGGCGCTCGCCGAGGTCTATGGCGAGCTGGAAGAGCGCCTGGTCGACGGGCTCGACGAAGAGGAGGCCGCCGCCTTCGCCGTGCGGGTGGAGGAGGCCCGTGGAGGCCTGACAGACGCGCGGGCGCTCCACGTCGCTTACGTCGAAGAGGTCCTCGCAGAGGGCAGGAAGGTGGCTTCGATGCTCGGGCCTGCGCGCACCCAGGCGATGGCGAACGCGCTCTTCGTCTTGCGCTCGGAGCTCGGCGAGGGAGTCCGCCCTGCCTTGTACTCGGACCTCGTCGGCCGCCCGTGGAGGGCCGGGGACTTCGCGACCCTGAAGCGCTCGGAGCTCGACGAGGACGCCTCTCAGCTGGATCCGGGCGGGATCTTCACGCTGGACGCCGGAGCCACACAGGTCAACGCGGGTCTGGACTCCACTCGGACCGCCGTGCTGGTGGCCATGGTGCTCGAAGACCCCGAGCTGGTCTCGGCCATCGACCGCATGCTGGGCGTCGTGCCCGAGCCCGCCGAGGCCGTCGAGGTCGTCGAGCCGGAGGAGCTCGAGGAGTGAGGCCCTGGCTGCTCGCGCTGGGGGTCTACGCCCTGGGCTCGGTCGTGTTCACCCTGCCCATGCCGCTGGAGCTCGACAGCTCGATCTGGGGGGACCGCTTCGACGCCTGGACGACGATCTGGCTCATCTGGCACCTCGCGGACGGCATCCTCAGCGGACAGCTGCAGGAGGTCACGGAGCTCATCTTCTACCCAGTGGGCTACAACCTCTGGAGCTTCGGCCACATGGGCATCCAGCTCCTGGGCATTCCGCTGATCGCCCTCGGCGTTGGGCTGACCGCGACCTACAACCTGCTGTTGTTGGGCGCCTTCACGGCGAGCGGGCTCTGCGGGCACGCCCTCGGTCACCGGCTCAGCGGCTCCCACTGGGGAGGCTTCCTCGCCGGCGCGATCTTCGCCTGGAATCCATACACCTACGGCGAGATGAGCGCGGGCTGTGTCGAGCTCGTCGGCGCCTGGTTCATCCCGCTCTATGCCCTGATGCTCATCCGGGTCTGCGACAAGCCGACATGGCAAAGGGCGGCCTGGGCCGCGGTCGTGCTGGCCTGCGTCGGGCCCTTCAACTGGTACTACACGGCCTTTCTCGGGATGTTCACCGGGGTCTTCCTCGCCTGGCGGGTCCTCGCCGGCGGTCGGAATCGGAACAAGGCCGTGGCCTGGATCGTCGTGGCGGCGCTGGTGGCCGGGGTCTCGAACGTCCCGCTGATCTCCAAGGCTCGGCGGGAGACCCCCTCGCGATCCCTGATCACGGCCGAGACCTTCAGCCCCGAGAACTGGGCGGAGGCCAACCGGATCGCGAACGGCAGCGTGCCGCTCGAGGACCTCGACGTCGAACTCCTCGAGCTGAACGACGCGATGCAGGTGGCGATCAACTCGACCTCGCTCGTGAACTTGACGAAGGCGGCTTTTCCTCCGAACCCGCTGGAGTCGACACCTGGCCGGATGGCCTACGCCTTTGGGCTCTTCGGGCTGGTGATGGCTGGTCGCCGAGGTCGTCCCTGGGCGCTCATGGCCCTTGGCTTCAGCGTGCTGACGCTCGGGCCCTACCTGCAGATCGACGCCACCCCCCCGATCCCGGACTGGTCACTGGCCTCGCCGCTGCCCTACTACGGCCTCTACAACGAAGTGCCCTTCTTCGCGAAGGCATACCGTCCCTACCGGATCGGCGTCATCGTGCTGCTCTGTCTGTCGGCCCTGGCCGCCACGGGTCTCGCGCGGATGCGCTGGCGCTGGCGCTTCGCGGTGCCCGTGGCGGCTGTCCTGTTGTGCTGCACCCAGCCCCACTGGAGCGGTGTGTCGGCGCGGGAGATGAGCGACGCGGAGATCCCCGTCGTCTACGAGCAGGTGGCGGAGCTGGAGCCCGGAGCCATCATCGAGCTGCCGCTGCACTACCAGCCCGTGACCCCCGCCAACGCGCGCTTCCAGTACTACCAGGTGGTCCATGGCAAGCCGCTGTTGAATTGCAACCAGCTCATCCGGCGAACCGACCTGGCCCGCTTCCAGGAGTACGTGGCGGCCAACTCCTTCGTCGAGACCGTGCTCGATCTCGGACGCAAGGAGGGACCCTATTCGTGGCTCGGCGAGGACCTCGAGAGCCTCCATGAGCAAGGATTCCGCTACGTCATCGCCCACACGAGCGTCGAGCGTGACTCGGTCCACCTCGGCGGCTTCAACGCGGACGCGGATCGGCTGAAGCAGCCGGCGTGGGACATGCTCCGGGAGACCTTCGGCGAGCCTCTGCTGGTCGGCGAGGACGGCACCTGGGTCTACGCCGTGCCCTCGCAGATCGAGCCTGGCGAGCACCGCTGGGAGGCGACGTGGGAGGACGTCCCGGTGGAGTGGGCGGAGCTCGACCTGCCGGTGACGCTGGCTGGTGACGGGCTGCTCCTGGAGCTCGGAGGACCGGCGGAGCGCTTGTCCTTCTGGGTGCTGGCAGAGGGTGAGTTCGTCGTCGAAGCTGGCGAGCCCATTCCGGTCGTCACGCGCGAGGGGGCCTGGACCTGGGTCGAGGTCGAGCTGGGCGGCGCCTCCTCGGTCATGCTCTCGCCGCGGAGCGAGGAGCTCGTCTTGCGCCTGGACGCGGTGCAGGTGCTGCCCTCGGCAGATTCAGCGGTGGCGTCCCGATGACCCGTCGCGAGCAGGTGTCGCTGATCGCGCTGGCGCTCACGCTGTCGTGGTTCGCCTACCCGGCGAAGCAGGTCTCGGCGGAGTTCTCCGAGCAGCGGGCGGAGGCCCTGCGCGGGACCACCGTCGAGGACCTCGTCCGGGCGGTCCTCGTCGCCCCGATCGGGCAGCTGCCACCTGGTCCAGAAGGACATCGAGCTGGTGAGATGCTGGAGGAGGCGATGTCACTCTACGAGCTGCAGGCTGGATGGAGCGAGCGGGCGCTCGTGGGTCTGGGCGAGGACAACCTCGCGGTGGTCGCGGAGCAGCGCTCGTCTGCCGGGGAGCGGTCGCGCTCCCACCCACACACGCCGCCGGAGATGTTGCGCATCGTCGAGCTCCTCGTGCAGGAGCATGGTCCCTCGGCGGTGCCCGTACCCGGGTTGCCGGAGGAGTCGCCTTTTCCCAGCCTGCCTCCGCAGGAGCTGGGCTCGGGCTTGCTGGCCCTGGCTGAGAGCGGCTCGATGTCAGAGGACGAGGCACACGGGGTTCTCTCCGCCACCCTGGCCGGAATCGGGGCTCACGAGCGGGCCCCGGTCCTGGTCGAGGAGCTGGAGTTGCTGCTCGGTGACGAGGTGGTCGCGCTGGCGTCATCGGGACCGCGACCGCGGGACCGGCACGAGCTATCGTCGATGAGCGAGGCTGCGGTGCAGAGGTTGAAGGAGCGCTGATGGATCGGGGAAAGCCCTTCGTTGTTGCCCTCCTCGTCTGTGGGCTGGTCGGAGTCGTCGTGGCCGGGCTCATCTTCTCGTTCTTTCCCAGCGACTGGACGAAGAGGGCGCCGGAGTCGGCGGAGTGAGCTGTCGTCCTGGACTTCGCCGACGGGCTGCGACGGGACGAGACCGAGATCCGGAAGGCATACGAGCAGGCCTGTGTGGACGGTTGGGACCCCGCGTGCTCCTACGAGGACTTCCAGGGTGATCTCCTCGTCGCGGAGGCCGAGCTGGCCGATCGCTGCGACGGGGACGAGGCGCCGTCCTGCCTGGTGCTGGGCTGGGCGCGCACACAGCTGACGGAGGAGGGCGGTCCCCCGCCGGAGACCGACGACTTCACCTGGGCCGGCATGAACGAAACCGCTCGCACGCTCTACGTGGAGCGCGAGTGGCGGGGAGCGGACGCCTTCGACACGGCCTGCAAGTCCGGCAACGCGAGGGCCTGCGCGGAGCTTGGCCGCTGCGTTGGGTGGGGAGTCGGTCGAAAGCACTCCCCAGAGGACGCGAGGACGCTGTTCGAGCTGTCCTGCGCGATGGGGGCCCCTGAGGGCTGCAACTGGGCGGGCGATGCCTCGATGCGGCTGGGCGGCGACACCGTCGGTTGGTTCGAGAAGGCCTGTGACATGGGCCTCGAGGACGGCTGCCGCAACCTCTCGATCCGAGACGGTTCTACAGAGGAGGAGCGAGAGACCATCTACCTCCGAGGCTGCGAGACCGACGCCCGCAGCTGCCACTTCCTCGGCCAGCACTACCTCGATCTCGACCAACAGGACCTGGCAGTGGAGTACTTCGCGCTCGCCTGCGAGGCCGGGATCTCCGGCTCCTGCCAGTAACAGACGGGGTCAGACCCCCCCCTGTCCCGTCACTGACCCAATGAGAAGAGGACTTGGTCGCCCACCACCCGGCCCGGGCCGCAGATCAGCTCGAGCTCCGCGAGGACCTTGTCGCGTGTGTGGGGTGGGTAGGCGCGCAGGTGCACCACGATGGCGGAGAAGCCGGCGTCGACCAGGCGCTGGCGGCCCAGGATCAAGTCCAGGGTGGGCCGGGTCGGCGGCAGCGAGGCGACCCCGCTCCGCTCCAGGTCGATGAGGCTGCGGGTCAGGGGGTTGTCGTCCAGCCACTGGGGGGTCGGGTCGTTGAGTCCGTATGGAATCGGCCGTCGATGAGAGACCTGGTAGAGGTTGTAGCGGCTACGGTCCAGGACCTGGAGCGACACGGGCAGATCCAGCACGGCGCCGTCTGTCGAGATCTGTGAGTACACAGCTGGGACCGCGACCTCGGATGTCGCCACGGGCCAGGTGGCGGGTGAGAACAACAGCACCTCGACGAGGAAGGCCGGGATCAGGAGCCAGCCCCATCGGCCACGAATCCACAGAGCCGCACAGACTCCGAGGGCCAGCTGCATCGGGATGGCGAATCGGTAGGCGTGCGAGATCGGTGAGAAGAGAGGGATCACCTCGAAGAAAGCGAGGAAGTGGAGGGGCACCCAGGTGCCGCCCGGGAGCTGCCAGTAGCCGCCTCCCAGGTACAGGAAGGGGCCCAGCGCGAAGACGAATGACACCAGGGCCAAGACCGCCCACCACCGCGCGCGACGCACCCGCCATGCCCCGAAGAGGGCTGGAACCAACAGGATCCAGCCGACGTAGACGACGACCTGGAGGTGCTCGTCGAAGAGCTCGAACAGGTCCGGGCTGTGGAAGTCACCGGGGTGGAAGAAGGCGAGCAGGTCCACCATGTTGTGACCGACCAGCGAGGCGTAGACGAACTCCGGGTCGCGACTGACCAGCGCCTCCGGAGACGAGAGCGTCCCGCTGAAGACCCACAACAACGGAAGGAGCGGGAGGCCGCCGAGGACCACCCAGCCGAGCTGACGGAGGACCAGCCGACCACGAGCCCGTGGGAGGAGCGTCCAGACCCCCGCTGCCGCCCAGATCAAGCCCAGGAACAGGCCGTAGTAGAAGTTCGCGAAGCCGCAGACGGCCACGAGTCCTCCGGCGATGAGCCCGTTGTTGCGCCCGGGCTCGCGCCAGAAGCGCACCAGGCCCCAGAGACCCAGCGGCAGCCATCCCACGCTCAGGGTCTCGGAGATGCCGTTGTGGAGCTGACCGAGCAGCTGGGGCACGGCCGCGTATGTGACTCCGGCGAAGGCCGAGCCCGCCTCCGAGCTCCCCAGTCTCCTCGCCAGAAGCCAGGCGGCGAAGCCGGCCAGCACCAGGTTCGCCCACATCGCGAGGTCGTAGGCCACGACCGGGCCGGCCAGGAGCTGGATTGGCAGCGTCCACAAGGCCCCGAAGAGATCGATGAACCACAGCGCGCCCCCCTGGGGCCACCCGATGTTGTCCGTCCACAGCGGCGACTCCCCAGAGAGCAGCGCGTCCCGGACCTGCCAGAAGCCCCAGACGTGGTTGTAGGTGTCGGCCTGTGGGTGGCCGAGTGCCTCGCCGGAGAGCGCCGGGAACACCAGGAGCGTCGCGAGCACCGCGAAGCCGAAAACTGCGAGGGCGTGCGGGCAGCGCATGCGTTGCCGCCCGAGTATATGTGAGCCGTCCTCGGAGGCTCCGAATGCTGCTGCTCCTCTTCATGGCTTGTCCGCCGCCCTCCGATGCCGATCCGGACGACTCCACGGTCGTGACGGACGACTCCACGGGCGAGACAGACGACAGCACCGACTACGTGGCCTGCGACCCCAAGACCGACAGCGTGTCCACCGTCGGGATCTTCGGCGTCGTGCTCACGGATGAGGGAGACCCCGTCCAGTGCCTCCGGGCCCAGTTCTGCAACAGCGCCTGCACGGTCGGCGACAACAACGCCGACGGCGAGTACAGCGTCGTCTCGGACGAGGCCGGGACCGGCGCCTTCGAGATCTTCCCGCTGACGGACGACTACTCGGAGTACTTCGTCGCCCACACCTTCTGGGACAACGCGCCTGGGACCGACACGAACCTCGACATCGTGCTCCAGAAGGTCGACGGCGGGTGGAAGGAGATGCCGGCTTCGGCCACCCCGACGGAGATGGGCGAGGGCCTCACGGTGGCTCTGGGCTCCGACTTGCTCTCGCTGCCATTCGGCACTGACGTCGACACGGTCGGCGCGGCGGTCATGTCCAGCGGGGAGCGCCTGCCTCTAGCGGACTTCCCCTCCTCCGGTGAGATCGTGCTGGCATACACGCTCTCTCCCTTCGACGGCCACGCCTCCAGTGGCATGGCCTGGAGCATCGACCACAGCTCGATCGAGGACGGCACCACCTACGAGATCTGGCAGATGGAGCTCGACACGACCGCGGTCGTCTACGAGTGGGGCAGCCTCGGCACTGCGACCGCGTCGGGCACGACGCTCGAGGGCGACGGCCTCACCTACCTGACCACTCTGATCGTAGTCGAACCCTGAGCACCGCCCGTGCGGCGCATCCTCCTCTGGCTGAACTCCCCCTTCGCGTGGGGCATCTTCCTCTCGGTGTCCCTCGTGAACATCGTCGTGGGTGTCGTCTGCCAGCTGCTCGCGCTGCCACTGGATCCTCAGCGACGGGTCGCGTTGAAGATCAACCACTGGATCTGGGGGCGCGGTCTCTTCGCCGCCGAGCCGGGCTGGCCGACCACCTGGGAGGGCCTCGAGAACATCGGCGAGGGCCCCTACGTCATCGTCGCCAACCACAGCTCCGTGCTCGACATCCCGGTCTTGATGGGCCTGCCGATGCCGATGCGCGTGCTGGCCAAGAAGGAGCTCGTCAGGGCTCCGATCATGGGCTGGTACATCGGTTTCTCTGGCCAGATCCCCATCGACATGAGCCGCGATGGCGGCGTCGAGGAGGCCTTCATGCGCTGCCGCGAGAGCCTGGAGCAGGGCATCTCCCTCGTCATCTTCCCAGAGGGCACCCGGAGCGAGGACTGCCAGCTGGCCAGGTTCCGCACCGGCGCCTTCCGGCTGGCAAAGGACACGGGGGTGCCGGTCCTGCCGGTCAGCATCTTCGGCACCCACAAGCTGATGAAGAAGGGCACCTTCCTGCCCCAGTCGCTCTACCATCCCATCAGGTGCCGGGTGCTGTCGCCCATCTCGGGCGAGGGTCTCTCCACGGCTCGGAAGCTCAAGAACCGGGTGCGCGAGGCCATCTCCACAAACCTCGATGAGCTCCGCGCCAATGCGTGAGGCCATCGAGACCGCGAGCGCCCGCTACCTCGTCGCTGGACGCTGGGCCCATGGCTTCGCCCGCGGCAAGATGAGCGGAGATCCGGCCTACCGTCGCGTGCTGGAGCTGATCGACTGCGATGAGGGCACTTTTGTCGACATCGGCTGCGGCGAAGGCCACCTCCTCGCGCTCGTGCGCGCGCTTCACCCGGGCCTGTCTCTGGTGGGCCTCGACCACGACGCCAGCCGCGTGGAGACCGCCAGGGTGGTGCTCGGAGAAGAAGCGAGGATCCAGCTGCATCTCGGCGACGTTCGCGACTTCGAGCTACCAGAGGCCCAGCTGATCGCTTGCCTCGACGTGCTCCACTACATGACTCCCGAGGAGCAGGACACGCTCCTGTCCCGCTTTGCTGTGGCCCTGGCCGCCGGTGGCGTGCTCCTCATCCGGGACGGACGCAGCGAAGCGGGCTTCGCGAGCACCATCACCCGCTGGTCCGAACAGCTGGCGGTGGCCTTCGGACGGCACAAGGGCGACGGCGTGTTCTTCCGTCCGGCCGAGGACACCCGAGCCACCCTCGAGGCTGCGGGCCTGCGGGTCGAGCTCTCCGACTGCAGCGAGGGCACCCCCTTCGCCAACATGCTCTGGGTCGGCCGCAAGGAGGGCTCGTGATCGCCGTCACGGGTCTCGGCGCGGTCAGCCCCCTCGGGCGGGACCCGGAGACCCTGTTCGCCCGACTCTGCGCCGGGCAGAGCGCTCTGTCGATCGTCCAGGGCTTTCCGGCGAAGGGGCCCGTGGCGGCCCTGGGGCGTCGGGTCACCAGCAGCGAGCTAGCCCTCGAGGTGGCGCGCCAGGCCATGCCCGACCACCGCGGCGGCGAGCTCGCGGTCGTCGGGGCGAGCACCAGCGGGGACATGTCCGTCGGAGAGAAGGCCTTCGCCACGCGCCTTCGCGGCGAGGTCCTCGAGGACCCGAGCAACCTCTTCTTCCGCCAGCTCTGCCACGCCCCGACCCGCGCCGTCGCAGAGGCCCTCGGAGCGTCGATCAGCTTCACGCTGTCGACGGCCTGCACCAGCGGCCTGTGTGCGATCGGGGCCGCCGCCGACCTCGTCCACTCCGGTTTGGTCCCGATGGCCCTGGCTGTGGGCGCTGATGCCCTCTGCGACATCACGCTCGCCGGCTTCGGCACCCTGGGTGTCTACGCTCCAGAGCCCTGCAGGCCCTTCGATCGCGAGCGCCAGGGCATGAACATCGGCGAAGGCGCCGGCGCGCTGTTGCTCGAGGACCTCGACCACGCCCTGGCCCGAAACGCTCCCATCCTGGCCCTCCTCGGCCGCTACAGCGACACCTCGGACGCCCACCACCTCTCTGCTCCCCACCCCGAAGGCGAGGGCGCCATCCGGGCGATCCGCGAGGTCCTCGACTGCCCCGTTCAGTACGTGAACGCCCACGCCACCGCGACCCGACTCAACGACGAGATGGAGGCCCTCGCCCTGGCGGCGACCCTGCCAGAGGCCGCGATCAGCGGCAGCAAGGGCGCCATCGGTCACACCCTGGGCGCCGCCGGCGTGCTCGAGGCGGTCGTGGCCATCGGAGCCCTGCGTCACCAGCGGCTCCCACCGACCGTGGGTTGCACGGACCCCGAGCCGGAGCTCGACATCGTGCTGGAGGCGCGCGAGGCGAAGATCGACGCCGCGCTCACCGTCAACTTCGCCTTCGGTGGCAACAACGCCGCCGCGGTGTTTCGGAGAGCCTGATGCTCGAAGCGGTCCTCCTCGATGCAAGGGTCCTGGTGCCTGGCGAAGGCGACCTCGCCGAAGACCTGCTGTCCGGGCGCCGGCGACAGGGGCGCATCGAGCTCCGCCGCTTGCCCACCATCGCTGGAGGCAGCTGGCGACGCATGAGCCGCCTCTCCCGCATGGTCGCCACGGCTGCCGCCGACCTCGCGGCCGAGGACGTGCCCGTCGTCTTCGGGACCGCCATCGGCGAGATCGTGCCGACGACACGCTTCCAGGACCGGCTCTACACAGAGGGCCCCGACCGCGCCTCGCCGCTGGCCTTCCAGAACAGCGTCTACAACGCCCCCGCCGGTCACCTCAGCATCGCGCTCGGCCTCCGCTCCCTCTCCGAGACCGTCGCCGCGGGCGGCGCCACCGGGCTCTCTGCGCTGCTACGCGGCATGACCTTGTTGCGGCAGCATGACGAGGTCCTCGTCATCGCTGCCGACGACGACAACGAACACATCGCCGCCGCCTGCGCCACCAACGGCCTGCCGGCGCCGGGGGAAGCGGTGGCTGCCGTTCGGATCGGCCGCGCGGGCGAGGGCCCCAGGATCCGTCTTGGGGCCGGTGTCGATGGGGACGCCATCTTGACCCGGCGGACGCGCCTCCCGCGCGAGCAGGCCCTCGCCAGCGCCCCTGGAGCACCGATCGAAGCCTGCCTCGGGATCTGTCTCAGCTCCGGCCTCGCGGCGCTGTTGGCGCTGCGGCACCGAGGCGGCTGTGTCGTCGATCTCGACGGGAGGAGCGCGCTGTCTGCGAGGATCTGCCTGTGATCCAGCTGCTCGTCGCCCTCGCCCTCGCCCAAGAACCCCCAGCCGACGAGGTCGTTCCACCGACGGTCAAGGTCGACGTGACCCCCGACTACCCGCCAGAGGCGCGAGACGCAGGCATCGAGGGCGACGTCCTCCTGCTGTTGACCATCGGCGCCGACGGCCTCGTCTACGACGTCGAGCTCGTGCAGGGGCCCCACAGCTTGCTGAACTTCGCGGCCATGGACGCCGCCGACATGCTTTTCTTCGAGCCGGCGACCAAGGACGGCGTGCCCGTCGGCGTGCAGATCAACTACCGCTTCAGCTTCGACCTGGGCCTCGCGGACGAGACCGGTCTGCCGATCCCAGGCAGCCTCCATGGCGTGGTCGTCGATCCTGACGGCTACGAGATCCCCAACGCCAAGGTCCGCGTCGAGGGCGTCGATGTCCCAGACTTCGAGCCGCTGGACATGACGGCGAAGGCGGACGGGTCCTTCCGCGCCACCTTCCTCCCGAGCGGGACCTACAACGTCACCGTCACGGTTCCTGGCTTCACCCCGACCACGTCAGTGGTGGAGATCGAGGCCGGAGAGAACCTCTCTCGCGGCTTCACGGTCGTGCCGGAGGGCGAGTTCACCATCATCGTGCGCTGGGAGGAGAAGACCTGGCGCGAGGTCGAGCGAGCCCCGCTCGAGCCCAACGAGGGCACCGTCACTTCCAGCTACACGCTGACGCGGCGGGACATCGAGACCACCCCGGGCTCGATGGAGGACGTCAGTCGAGCGGTCCACGCCTTGCCCGGCATCGTCAGTGACGGGGACATGCTCGCCACCTTCAACGCCCGCGGCGGCGAGACCTCGGACGTCGTCTTCCTGCTGGATCGCGTCCCGCTCTCGAACCCCTTCCACCTCGCGGGCTTCAACAGCCTCTTCAACCCGGACCTCATCAGCGAGGTGCAGTTCAACGCTGGCGCCGCCCCCGCGAATGTGCCGGCTGCCACGAGCGCCGTGCTCGCGGTCGAGACCTGGGACGGCACCCCACGCCAGGACGGAGGGGACATCGACGGCGCCTTCGACATCAGCGCCTCGAGCCTTCGCGTGCTCGTCATGGGTCCGATCGGCTCGCGGTCCAGCGTCGCCCTGGCCGCCCGGCGCTCCTACCTCGAGTCCTACTTCCAGGTCATGAAGTGGGCCAACGTCATCGACACCAGCTTCGCGGCGCCCGAGTTCAGCGAGCTGTCGGCTCGCTTCGCGTGGCATCCAGCCGATCGCCACCGGGTCATGGTCACGGCGATGCGCTCCGGTGACAGCCTCGCCATCGTCGACTCCGCCGACGACAGCCTGATCACCGTCGACGCGACCTTCCAGCTGGAGAACTCGTTGTCCCTGTTTTCCCTCGATCACCGCTTCGAGGCCTCAGAGGACGTCACCTGGCAGAGCACCACCGCCTGGACTCGGGACCGTGCCTTCATGCTCCGCGATCTCGGCGGCGAGTTCCGAGAGGACGTCACCTCCCACCGCTGGTTCGCGCGGACCGACCTGTCGCTGACCCCGATGAAGCACGAGGTCCTCGCCGGAGTCGACGGGTCCTATGTCCTCGTCGACGCGAAGGGCTCCATCGAGGATCGTCGGGCCCGGCCCACCTGGCACATGGCTCCCCTCGCCGAGTACGACTCCAGCATCGTCGAGCTCGACGGCGCCCTGGCCTACCCGGAGACCAGCGCCTACATCCAGGAGACCTGGAACGGTCCCGTGCGGATCCGCGCCGGTGGCCGCGCCACCTTGACCGGTGCCACCGGGGAGCTGCTGTTGAGCCCCAGAGCCGGGTTCAGCGTGCCGCTGCCCACCGGGACCGTTCCCAAGGCCAGCTGGGGCATCTACCACAAGACTCCCCAGGACCCGAGGGTGCTCGACGCGGAGCTGGGAAACCCCGACATCGGCTCGGAGCGGGCGGTCCACTACGTCGTGGGCCTCGACCAGGGCTTCCCACTGCCGGGCGAGGAGGCCGGCGGTCTGGTCCGAGTCGAGGGCTATCGGATCGAGCTGTCCGACCTAGTGGTGAACCCGGACACCCAGGACGCTGTCGACGCCGGCACCACCTTCGAGAACGCCGGCACTGGCCGGAACCAGGGCATCGATGTGCTCGTCGGTGCACGGGCAGGTCGGATCAGCGGCATGGCGACCTACAGCTACCTCGTCGCCACGCGCCACAACCCCCTGAACAGCTCCTTCTCCCAGGACCTGGCCCCGGCCCAGGACCAGCGCCACACCCTCGGCACCAGCCTGGAGTACCAGCTCACCCCTCGCTGGCGCGGCACGGTTCGCTACAGCTTCCACACGGGCCGCCCCACATCCAGCGTCCAGCCCTCGGGCACGGACGACTTCCTCGAGCTCACCGGGCTGAACAACCAGCGCCTGGGCGACTACCACAACGTCGACGTGCGGGCCGAGTGGCGTCGGGCGATGGACAACTACAGGCTGGCTGTCTACGTCGAGGTCCTCAACGTGGCGAATCTCAAGAGCGACTTCGTCCCGATAGCCACGATCGAGGACGGCCAGCTGACCGAGAGCATGCTCTATCACCTGCCGATCCGGCCCTTCCTGGGCGTTCGGGCGGACTTCTAGACCTTCTTGCAGCGCCAGAGCGTGTGGCCCCCGACGCCCAGGCGCTCGTACTCACCGACGATCTCCAGCCCCGCATCGTGGATGCACTCGAGGAGGTGCTCCGCGCTGTAGATGCGGCTCGTGCCGTTGGCCAGGGCCGTGAAGTAGATGCTCGTGCCGTGGAGGGCGTAGCGGGCCACGTCGTTGCGCTGGCGGTCCCAGTAGTTGTCCATGATCCAGACGGAGCCGCCGTCAGCCAGCGCTTCGGTCGCACGGGTGAGGATGTGCCGGATCTCTTCGAGGGCGAAGCAGACCAGGAACTGGCTCATCCAGACGACATCGAAGCCGCCGGGGAAGGGTGCCTCGGCGTCCAGGATGTTGATGGGGTGGCCCACGATGCGATCTGCGAAGCCGGCCTCCTCCACGTTCGCGGCCGCCTTCTCCAGCTGCCCCGGGAGATCGAGGATGGTGATCTCCACATCCGGGTCGTAGTCGCAGCACTTCAGGGCCCACCTTCCGGTGTTGCCGCCGATGTCGAGCAGGCGCTTGGGCTTGTCGGCGAAGACCCGCGGCAGCACTCGCGGAAAGGCGCCGTCGCTGTAGAAGTGATCGAAGGCGAACCAGCTCCCCCGGGCCTTGTCCGGGAGCTCTGAGAGCGCCTCGTAGATCGTGGGCCAGTCACCGAAGACCTTCAACCCGGCGGCGTTGCCTTCGTCGATGGCCTTGTCGAGGTGGAAGAGGCCCTTGTAGCAGACGTCATGGATGAAGTTCATGTTGACCCGGACCATGGGGTCGTTCTGCACGTAGAAGCCGGCTTTCGTGGCCTTCCAGGTCCCCTCGTCCAGCTCGCAGAGTCCAAAAGAGATGCCCGCCTCGCACAGGGTCTCCACGGCGTACCGGGAGAGGCCGGTAGCCTCCATCGCCTCCTCTGTGGTCTTCGGGCCGGCGTCGAGGGCCTCGAGGAGCCCCCGCTCCCGCATGACCCGGGCCACCTGGAAGGCGACAGGGGCGAAGGTGAGGCGGGTGGCCTCGAAGAGGGCTGCGCGTTGGCTGGCGTGCTTCATCACCGGAGCATCCTGGTACCCGGCTTCTGTAAGCTGATGGGGATGTGAGGACGAATGTCGCTGCTGATCATTCTCGGGTGCCAGGAGCCACGCTACGTCGATCCCCCTGGTCGTGACAGCGAACCAGTCGAGAGCGAGCCGGTCGTCGATGACAGCCCGAGCGACTCGGAGCGGCTCCACCCCGAGGGCTTCGAGGACCCGGCGGTCCATGGCGTCGAGGCCAAGCAGCAGAGCCAGGTCTGCGTCGACTGCCACGGGAGCACGTTGGAAGGTGAGGGCGCCGCCGTGACATGTGACAACTGTCATCGGCCCGGATGGCGAACCGACTGCACCTTCTGCCACGGCGGATCGGACAACTCGACGGGCGCACCCCCGCTGCACATCTCTGGCGTCGACGATGGCGAGAGCGCCACCTTCGCGCCCCACTCGGCTCACGTCGAGGACACCGAGCTGCATGCGGCCTTCGACTGCACGGCCTGCCACGACAAGCCCGACGATCCGCTGTCGGAGGGGCACCTCTTCGTCGGCGACTCGACGCCGGGGCGGGCCGAGGTGGAGTTCTCGGGCGGCATCGCCGCCGGCAGCGAGTGGGACGGCGAGGGCCTGTGCTCGAACCTCTACTGCCATGGAGACGGCGCGGACCGCCGAGGCGAGAAGGGTCACATCGGCAGCCTCGAGGCCTGCGGAGAGAGCTGCCACTGGACCTCTGAGAACCAGGGGCAGTCGGTCCTGGGTGGAGAGCACGATCGCCACCTGGGCGAGTCAGGCATCGGCTGCGTGGACTGCCACAACGACACGGTCGACAGCGACGAGGGCATCTCGGACACCTCGCTCCACGTGAACGGCTCGCTCGACGTCGCGCTCGTGAGCTCGCTGGAGTGGAGCGGGTCGACCTGCACGGGTGGGTGTCACGGCAAGAACCATCAAGGGAAGGCCTGGAGCGACTGATGGGTTAGACGCCGTCTGCGCTTGGAGGCGGCCATGGAACTGAAGGTTCAGCTCAAGGAGCTCATCATCGAGGCCCTCATGATCGAGGACCTCGAGCCTGCGGATCTCGAGAACGCCGCGCCCCTGTTCGGTGACGGCCTCGGCCTCGACTCTGTCGACGCGCTGGAGCTCGCCATGGAGATCGAGCGGGTCTTCGGCGTCACCATTCCCGAGAGCGAGGAGAGCCGCGAGGTCTTCCGCTGCGTCGACACGCTCGCTGCCTACATCTCCGAGAACCGGGCCGCTTGAAGCCGGCTACTGACTGGCCTCGCTCTCGCCCTCGGCCTGCCCGGTCTGTTCGCCCTTGGCCTCGGCCTGCTCCTCCTCGGTCTGCTGGAGCTTGACCGGAGCTACCGGTCCTGTGCCTGGGACTCGCGTCATCTCCCAGTCCAGGGTGCCGAGGCTCTCGCCTTCGCTGTGGACGGCCATCACGATGTCTTTGTCGCCCTCGGAGGGCTTGAAGGTGTGTTCGAGCTCGCCCATGGTGCTCGTGGGTCCGATGGTGCCGAAGGTGAGGACCTTGCCATTCCACAGGACGTCGTAGGTGCGGAAGGCTCGCCCGGTCGTCTGGTCCCAGCCGTGTACTGCCAGCTCCCCACCCTCGTTCCTCAGCTGCCACTTGTAGGAGTTGTCGGGGGTCTCCCAGGTCCCCGTCAGATCGAGGGCCTCGAACGCGGGGGGTGTCTCCGCTTCGGTCTCCTGGCCGCATCCTTGCAGTGCCACCAGAGCCACCAGAGCCAACATCATGCGTGCCATCAAGTGAGCGATGCTACTGATTCGCTCTCCCGTTGTGCAAGTACGTCGCCCTCAATGGCTTACATATGGATTACCTGGCCGCGCGGCGACGGGCCCACACGAACACGACGGGCCCGATCAACAGGCCGAGCAGGGCACCCAGCACGGCGTCTCCGAGCAGGCAGGACAAGAAGAGGTCGGGCAGCTCCCAGGAGAACAGCGCGAGCTTCTCGAGGAAGTCCTCTCCCTGGCTCACGTCGATGGTGCGCCAGGTGCCGAAGCGTAGGAACTCGCCGATCGCGATGCCCGCAGCGACCAGCAGCGGCGCCAACAGCGGGTTGCTGATGTTGGCGGCGAGGTAGACCGTGATCTTGTTCAAGCGAGCCAGCCAGGCCACTCCGATGCAGATCGGCAGGTGGAGCCCATAGAGCGGCAGCGTGCCGATGAACAGGCCCAGCGCGACGGCCCAGCCGAGCTTCGTGGGCTCCCGATGCTCTTGGAGCAGGTGCTTGAACAGCTTGCGGATCGCCTTGCGCATCGGGGCTTTCCTATCGCGTCGATGGACCCCCGTGATCGGCGCGATATCCGCATCCATGTTTCGCGTGGTGCTCCTGCTGCATGTCCTCGCCGCTGTCGCTGGCGCCTGGTTCGTGGGTCCCTGGTTTCCCGTAGCGGTCGTGTCCTCGCTCCTGCTCTTCATCGGCTTCGCTTCGAGCCACCCTGGTTGGGGCCTGTTCGGGCCGGCCGTGGTTCGGGGCGCCGGGGGCGATCGGGTCTCGCTCACCTTCGATGACGGGCCTCATCCAGACTCGACGCCAGCGCTCCTCCAGGCCCTGCGCGATGCCGAGATGCGCGCCACCTTCTTCGTCCTCGTCGATCGCTGTGAGCAGTGGCCGGAGCTGTTGAGCGCGATCGCGGCGGAGCACGAGGTCGGCCTGCACGGGCTCCGGCACCATCCCTGGATCGCGCTCTGGCCACCGGAAAGAGGCGCAGAGGAGCTGCGGGAGGCCAGGCGGCGCCTCGCTGAACTCTGCGGAGAGGAGATCGCTCTGTACCGTCCCCCCTTCGGCATCACCTCGCCCAGGATGGTCGAGGCCGTCAAGGCGGTGGGGCTCCGCACGATCTGGTGCTCCATGCGGCCTCTCGATGGCATCTCCGGGGAGCCCGACCGCCTCCTGCACCTGTGCAAGGAGGCGCGCGGCGGTGACATCGTCCTCTTGCACGAGGGCCCGAACCGGCCCGCGGCTGGTGTGCTCGCGGATGTCCTCGCCGACTTCCGACAGCGGGGCTTGCGCTCCGTCACCGTGGGGGAGCTGCTCGCATGAAGCTGCTGGTGACCGGAATAGGCGCCTGGAGCGCCGCTGGTCGCGGAACGGGTGCCCTGGTCGAGCTCCTCGAGTCTCGCCGAGCCGCCTTCTCCGCGGAGCCGCCCTACCCGAGCGAAGGTCTCTACGCGCCCCGCTGCGGCCTGACCGAGGTCGAGCGCGACCGGCCCGCCGAGACCCTGCTCCTCGGCGCGGTCAGGGAGGCCCTGGCCCACGCCTCCTTCGGCGAGGGTCGCCTGGGCCTGGTCGTCGGCACTTCCAGCGGCAACATCTGCGGACCCTGGGAGCGCTGGCATCGTGCCCACCTCGCCGGAGAGCCTGCCAGCGAGGAGGGGACCTGGCGCCAGGACCCCACCAAGGTGGTCGCAGAGGCCATCGGCGCTACCCGCCATGCCACCGTCAGCGTCGCTTGCGCCAGCGGCACCGCCGGCTTCGTGCTGGCCCAGGGATGGCTCGCGGATGACCTCGTCGATGCCGTCGTCGTGGCCGGGGTCGATGCCCTCTCTCTCTACGTGCACGCCGGCTTCAACGGGCTTGGTGCACTCTCGAAGAGCCAGCCCCGGCCCTTCCATACCGAGCGGGACGGGCTCCTGCTCGGCGAGGGCGCGGCTGCGGTCCTCGTCGAGGTCGAGGCTCATGCCTGGGGCCGCGGCGCTACGTCGCTCTGCGAGCTCTGCGGCACGGGTCTGTCCGCGGATGCGGTCCACATGACCGCTCCGGATCGCCAGGGAGGCGGTGCCGCTCGGGCGATGCAGGCTGCCCTGGACGACGCAGGGGTGGGAGCCGAGGCCATCGATCTGGTCTCCCTCCATGGCACGGCCACCTCCTTCAACGACGCGATGGAAGCCCACGCTCTGCAGCGTGTCTTCGGGGATCGCCCGCTGCCGCTCTTCGGCGTGAAGCAGGCCGTCGGCCACACCCTTGGTGCTGCCGGGTCCCTCGAGGCCACCGTCGTGGTCGAGGTCCTCTGCAGCGGACGGGTCCCACCGGCCCCGGAGATCGACGAGGAGCTGCCTGTGTCCTCGCAGCGGTTTCCTTCGGCCCCGCGGATTGCGATCTCGACGAACTCTGCCTTTGGGGGGGCCAACGCAGCGGCGGTCCTTGCTGCGCCGGGCGCTGTCCCCGAGTTGGTTCGCGAGCCCCGAGAGGTCATCGAGCTGGCTTCTGCCAGAGTGGAGATCCCCGAAGGCAAGGTGGACTGGAGTGCCCTCTGGGCAGCGCCGCCGGAGCGCTTCAAGAGGCTCAATCGCTATGTGCGCGTCGCGCTGGTGGCGATGAACCGTGTGCTGTCGGAGGTCGAGATCGGCCCGGACATCGGGGTCGTGCTGGCGTCGGAGAGCAACTGCCGGGCGACGGATCTGCGCTACCACCAGAAGCTGCTCCAGCGTGGGGCGGCCCAGGCGCCGAGGGTGGAGTTCATCTACACGATCCCTGGGGCGCCGAGTGGAGAGGCAGCGATCCTCTGGGGGCTGCAGGGGCCCTCGATGGTCCTCTGCGGGCCGATGTCGGAGGCCGTGGAGGAGGCCAAGCGGATGATCCGGTGGGGCAGGGCTTCTCGGCTCGTGGCGCTGGGCATCGAGGCTCCGGAGCCCAGGGGTGCGGCCTGGGCGGAGGCGGTGCTGCTCGGTCACTGACGCCCCGAGATCTCTCCTTGGGTCACCTTGTCGATGAAGGGCACTGAAGCGTTCGCCAGCAGCACGCCCAGGAGCACGCCATCCGGGTAGGGCGTGTAGTAGCGAAGGAGCATGGCGTAGCCGGCCGCCAGCACGCAGAAGATCAGCCGTCCGGGTCGCGAGAAGGGGGTCGTCACCGGGTCGGTCACGATGAAGAACGCTGCGAGCAGGGCGCCGCCTCCGAAGAGCTGGAGGAGGGGGTCGCCCTCCAGCCAGGGCGCGTGGCCCTCCATGCGTGCTCCGGCTGGGAGGAGGAGGGCGCAGACCGACACCGCAGCGAGGTAGACCAGCGGCATGCGGAAGTCGATGGTCCGCAGTCCGATCAGCAGGATCCCGCCTGCGATCAAGGCAAGAGGTGCCGCCTCGCCCAGGGCGACCGAGGCTTCTCCCAGGACCATTCCGCCCAGCGCTGGAGCGCTGGACCCCAGCTCGGTGGAGAGGGGCGTAGCGTGGCTGATGCCGTCCACTTCCCACTCGGGCTTCAGGAAGACGGAGGGAGCGACCCCCATCATCACGGCCAGACCCAGGGCCGCCGGGTTGAAGGGGTTCTTGCCCAGGCCGCCGAAGGCGTGCTTGCCGACGAGGATGGCGAGCGCGCTTCCGCCCACCGCGGCCCACCACGGAGCAGTGATGGGCAGCATGAGCGCCACGAGCAGGCCGGTGAGCACCGCGCTGCCGTCCAGCGCCTGTTGGCGGTCACAGATCGCGTCCAGGACCCAGGCTGTGGCGATGGCCAGGCCGAGGAGCATCAGCGCGTCGGCGCCATGTCGCCAGACCGCAGCGACACACACAGGCGCCAGGGCGACGAGCACCTGGACCATGAGCGTGCGGGTCCGTCGCCCGCTGTGGATGGCCGGCCCGGCTCCGTGCTCGGTCACAGGTAGAACAGGGGCCCGAGGGCGTAGTAGATGCAGCCGACCACCAGTACTCGAAGGACCGCGCTGCGCCGTGGGTTGCTCTCGTCGTCGAGTCGTCGTCGCCAACCGTCCACCAGCGCCCCGCCGACGAGCCAGACCGCTGCGGCGACGAGGGCCGACGCCAGGTCAGGGTAGGCGGGCAGGGCGAGCAGGAAGACCGCCGGGGCCAGTCTCGGCGCCCGAGCACACACGACGAGGCCCACAGCAAGCGGCACTGCAAAGGGGGGCAGCGCTACGAGGTGCTGGATCGCCCAGGCCAGCACCGGCACCAGGGCAGCCAGCTGCCAGCGTCGCGAGCGCTCCTTGAGGAACAAGGCGCTGACCGCGAGGGCGGCACACACGGCGCTCGCGGGGACCATCAACGTCACTGGTCGACCCCGGTGGTGGAACGCCAGGCGGCGAGCCGCTCGTCGAGTGCCGCGGCCAGGACCCTGGACGAAACGGTGGCGCCGCTCACGGCATCGACAACTGTCGGTGGGGTGGCTTCCTGGCCTTGGTAGGCGGCGAGGTGCTCCACGCTGAGGGCGTCGTGCTCCAGGCCTTCCCGGGAGCGGAGGAGGACCACCTCCTCGATGCGCTCGCCTCGGATCACCACCAGTCCCTCGATCGGTCCCTGCATTCCATCAGCGCAGAAACACACCACCGCATCCCCGGAGCTCGCCTGCCGCTGTTGCGCCACCTGCTCGCAGGGTGCGGGCGAGCTGACCCAGACCAGACCTGCCGCTGCCACCAGGCCCAGCGCGGTCATGCCGCGCTTCATCCCCCTGCTCCGAGCCGGACCTTCACCGCGCGCAACCTCTCTACCAGGGGCAGGTGCGCCGCACAGGAGTACTCGCAGACGCCGCACTCGATGCACAGCAGCGCGCTCGGGTGGGGATGGTCGACGAGGAGCCCAGCGGGCAGGTCGAAGGGACATGCCTGGAGACAGTCGCCACAGCGCAGGCAGGAGCCGGTGGAGGTGTGGCGGGTCTGGGCCCGAGTCAGGGCCAGGATGGCGGTCGTTCCCGCTGTCACTGGAGCATCCAAGGCCACGGGGGACCCCATCATCGGCCCGCCAGCGAGGACCGCCGCGGCGCGGTCCAGATCCGTCCTGCAGTGATCGAGCACGCGACCCACCTCGGTGCCGACAGGGACGATGTAGTTCCCAGGCTGGCCGACCGCCTCGCCGTCCACCGTGATCACCCGTTCCAGGAGCGGGCGGCGCTCGCACACCGCCAGGTGGAGGTGACGGGCCGTCTGTGTATTGATGACCAGCGCGCCGACATCCGCGGGGCGGCCTCCCGGTGGCACCTTTCGCCCCGTGAAGTCCTGCACCAGGAGCGTCTCGTAGCCGTGGGGGTAGCCCTTGTCGTCCCGGGCGATGAGACCGTTGTCCGCGCCCACCGCCCGCATCGCGATGCGCAAGCCGCACTCCACCTCGTCGCGGTGCTCGACCAGGACGCGCCCGTCTGCGGTGACGAAGGGCTCGCTCTCCCGGCCATTGACGAGCACCGTGTCGATCGGTGTCCCGACCGCCAGCTTCGCCCACGTGGGGAACATGGCACCGCCCATTCCCACCAGACCTGCGTCACGAACGAGGTCCACGAGCTCGCCTGGCGACAGTTGGTCCGGATCCCGGTGGGTGTCGCTCCGCTCCGGAGGTTCCCAGACACCCTCGATGGCGATCCGGGACTCATCCACGCCGACCACCACCCCGCTCAGCGGCGTGTGACGACTCGCCCCCTCCCTGGAGCGCGCGACCAGCATGCCGGCCGTCACGGACTGGCCAGGCCGCACCACCGGCTCCAGCTCTTCGATGGGCAGACGTACGCCGAGTGGTGCGATCGGGCGGATCGGCAGGTCCGCGCACCCCTTGTTGGCCGGGATCCTCAGGGACTCATCTCGTCGGGCCGGTGGCACTCTGCACACTGGGCGTGGAAGCCGGATTCATGACAGGTCAGGCAGGAGCCGGCGTGGGCCGAGGCCACCAGCGAGTGCTCGTCCCTGGCCTCCGGGCTTTCCCACGGTCGTCGGAAGGCAGTCGTGTGGGTGGAGGGCACGAACCGAGCGTGGCAGTCCCCACATGCTCCGGCGCTGTCGTGTGTGGGCCCGGGCGCCGGCCTCGCCAGCGAGCCCAGGGACACGAGCGCCAGCGCCGAGGCTCCGAAGAGGAGCGACCACCTCATCGGGTGGCCCCCAGGTCGATCCAGCGGATCAACGCAAGCAGCTCATCCTCCGCGAGCACGGTGGGGTGTGCGGGCAGGTCCCGCGGTGCGTCCAGCTCCTCTGCGGTGAGCACCTCGATCAGCCAACTCCGGCTCGCGAGGGCTTCGCTGTGGGCGACATGCTCTCGGAGCTGCTCGAAGGCGTCTTCGCCCTGCAGATCCAGCGAGCTGTCTTCGCCGTGGCAGTCCGTGCAGCGCGCCTCGATGATCGGTCCAATGTCCTCGTCGAAGATCACCGAAGTCAGCTCCAGATCCTCACCGTAGTTGACCGGCTCCGTCTTGTGGTGGCCCGGGTCGTCCCAGGTCGCCGCGGTGCGCGAGGCCGAGGTCACCGCATCGACCGTGCCGAAGGTGTCGCTCGGCCGACCGGTCAAGGAGCCGTGGCAGCCGCCGCAAGCCTGTGGGAACAGCGTGTACGGGACCGACATCGAGAACTCCTCGCCGGGGAGGCCGTACATCCAGCGACCCATGGATCGCAGCGCCATGAACCGGGAGTTCAGGGCCTGGAGGGTGAAGCTCAGGCCCGAAGGCACGACGAAGTGGGCCGATCCGTCCTCTTCGAGCGGCACCTCGATGACCAGCGCTCGACGGGGCGGCCCGGTGTCGCCCTCGCGCTGGGGCAAGGCTGCCACCACCCGTAGCGCAGCCACCCGGTCCTCCTCTGGCACGGGCTGCCCCGAAATCGGGTCGATCGGTAGCGCGATGCTCTTTGGCCCCTGCGGATACGGGCGCTCGAAGATCGCATCGACCAGCCTGTAGTCGTAGACCTTCACGACCATGGGGACGTCATCGGGGTAGCCCTCGAAGCCGCGCACCTGTCCGACGGGGCCGCTGTGGTGTTCCGCGGCAACGAGCCGCTTGTCCACGGACTCCTTGGCCCGCACGACCACGGGCCGCGGCCACAGCTCTGCCCGGTCGGAGCTCACCTCCACCACACGCTGGTAGGGACCAGCCGCGAAGCCGTCTTCGGACTGCAGCGAGGGGTCCGGGATCAGCCTCAGGATGTCGAAGTCCGGCGCCTCGTCAGGATCCGACAGGTCGATCGGACCTGGCGCATGGGCCACGAGCAGGCTGCCGTCGGGCAGTGGATAGGGGTCGCGGTAGGCCCCGCCGCTGGAGATGCCCTTGAAGGTGACGGCGGGATCGAGCTGGATCCAGCCAGGGACGAAGCGGTGCGCAGCGCTCTGGGCCGCTGGCTCGGGGTGATCGAGGTCGTCGACCGGGTTGTCCGGTTCGACGGTGACGCCGAGCTGGTGATCGGCCAACAGCAGCGTGCCGCCCCACCAGGAGTCTGCGTCGCGGCCGATGCGGACCTCGAGCCCGTTTGGCAGTTCCCGGTCGTCGCTGTGGATCGGTACTCCCGAGCGGTTTCCGTTGTGTGGGTGGAAGTCCGACCCGTCCACGTGGAGGCGGAACAGCGCGCCGTTGAAGTAGGGGCGGTCCTGCTCCCAGCCGACGCGCAAGAAGGTCATCACCGGGGATCCGTCCGAGCGCATGGTGGGACGTCGGACCTGGTCGACGCTGTAGGTCATGCGCTTGAGCGAACGCTCGAAGGTGGAGCGCTCGGCGCCTGGGGTGGCCAGTCGAAGACGGAACGCGTCGTAGCGGGGAGCCATGCGCTGCTCGGCTTCGATCGCGAAGTGGGTGGTGGAATCGCAGGGTGCGGGCAGCGGCCGATCCAGCTCGAGGTGACCGGCCGTGTGGCGCGCGACGCGGCGGATCTCCCCGGCGTTGGTGCCGCGCACGAACGCGATGCGCCGGCCGTCGAAGGTGCCAGGACGCTCGGTGAGCTGCCGGTCCTCGACCGTGAGCGTCGAGCCGCCTTCGGCCTCGCCCAGGATCGCCTCCGGGCTGCTGCGTGCCCACTCGTCGAGGTGGTTGGACATCACGATCAGGTCCACCCGGGAGAGGTCGAGGCCGTCGCGATCGTCCTCGTCGGGCACATACAGCGGCTCTACGAAGTGGTGGCGACTGTCATTCGAGAAAGTGAGCTGCCGCGCCTCGCCGGTGGCCAGCTCGATCTCCCAGATGTCGAAGGGCTCCTCCTCCGAGCGCCGCATCGCGAAGGCCACGCGGGAGGCGTCGTAGCTGACGTCCGGCGCCCGGATGTCCGCTTCGCCTGCGGGTGACAGGGCCGCCGAGAGCACCGTCTGGCCGTCGTCCTGCTGCCAGATCAGCTCCGCGCCCGGGTAGTAGGTGTCTGACTCGAAGAAGCGCTCGGGGGTGTGGCGGTCGCGGCGGACGAAGATCAGGCCGCGCTGCTCTCCCAGGGGTGCTCCGGCGCGCTCCGTCAGCTCAGCCGCTTCCAGCTCGAGCCAGCGGACCAGCACCTCGAAGTCCGGGTCTCCCCGGGAGAGGAACTGGTTGCCCCCCTTGTGGACGACGCCGCCCTCGCTCACGGGGATGTTCTTCAAGAGCTGCTTGGACTGCGTCACGTCCCCGGACAGGTGGACGAGGCGGGTGGTCTCGCCGAGCATCGCCTGGCGGTTCGCCTCGAGCATCGCAGGGGTGAAGCGGCCCGGGAGCGAGGGCAAGCCCGGGTCCAGCTTGAGATCGTTGAAGGCCATCGTCCCGTGACAGCTGCTGCCCATGCAGGTCTTGCGGGCGAGGATCGGCGTCACCTCGGCGCCGAAGAAGCGGCCCGCCTCGGTGGGCTCGGGAGCAGGGGTTCGCTGGTCGACCGCCGAGCGCTCGGCCTCGATCCAGTCCAACAGCGCCCGGTACCCGGGGTCCTCCTCGTCTGTGAAGACCTCGGGGTGCGAGCGGGGGTAGTTCGACAGCACAGCTGCCAGCGGGGCGCGGGCGAGGGGGCTGGCCGGCGCAGGCGCGCCGAGGTCCAGGGGCTGCAGCAGGTCTTCACCCGCTCTGCCGGTGCAGCGGTCGTAGGCAGTCTGGATGTGTTCCGCGGGAACCCGGCCGCTGGGGTCCACCGGCCAGACGAGCAGCCAGGGGTCGTCGGCGTCCTGTTGCAGCTCGGCGAAGGTCTCCCTCGACACGCCGTGGCAGTTGCCACACCGCGCGTCCAGCACCGGCACCACCTCGCTCGCGAAGCGGGACAGGGGAGTCACCTCGGTCGGGCGCTCGGCGCAGGCGAGCAGGACCGCAGCGACGGCACCGGAGTGGGTCATTCGATCGAGCGGAGGTAGCGAACCAGGCACTCCAGCTCCCAGATGGACAGCTGCGAGGTGGTTCCGTGGGTGTCGATCAGGCCGTTGTGCTCGTTGAGGCCCGTTTCGCCGGGACGCAGGGCCGGGTGGTCGGGGGTGGCAACCACCTCTCGCAGGCTCAGGGCGCCGCCGTGGTGCAGGAAGCGGGGTGGCCGGGACCACAGACCGCGGAGCGATGGCGCGACGAAGTGGCCCTCGTGAGCCTCGACGCGCCCCTCGTCTCCAGTGTCCCAGTAGCGCGAGAAGCCGTTGATCCAGTCGATGCGGTCTGCGCTGACCAGGCTGTGCACGTTGTCCCGAGCCGCCGGGGTGACGAGCGGCGGGAAGGCCTTGTTGTCGTTGTGCACGTGGACCTTGTCGGTGAAGGTGGGCGCCGGGTGGCAGCCGGAGCACCCCGTCGTGGGGCTCTCGAAGAGCTGTCGCCCCTGCGCCACCATCGGGTCGTCAGGTGACACCGGGTTTGGGAGCAGCCGGGGCTCCGCTCCTTGATAGACGCCGATGAAGCGCTGGAGGTCCCGAAAACCCCAGGGCTGGCCGAAGACCTCCTCGGACGTGCGCTGGAAGAACACCTCCCGCCGATACACGAGATCGGCGACTTCGGAGTCCAGTCGCGTCCCCGCCGTCACCAGGGTGTCGGCGGAGTGGGAGAAGGACTCGCGCTCTTCCGCTGGCGCGAACATCGCGCTGAAGTCACCCACTGGTGTGTCGCCCTGGAAGTCCACCAGCGGGTTGTGCTCCATCATCATCGTGAGCGGCTCATCGATCGAGAGCACGCCCTCCTGGAAGAACGGCACCTCCTGGAAGAGGTTGCGGATGTCGGGCACCGCCCGGCTCCCCCCGGTCCGCTCGGCTCCGCCTCGGCTCTGGCCCATCACCTGGCTGACGCTCCAGGCCTGGCCGTCCGACGTGTCGCGGTAGTGGCAGTGCACGCAGCTCTGGTCTCGATCAACCGAGAACAAGCTCGTCTGGACGAAGAGCTCGCCGCGTTCGAAGTCGTCGGCCGGGAACCGAGGGGCGTCCGGCTCCAGCACGAGCTCGTCCCGCTCACCGGTCTCGAGATCGACGAAGCTGAGTGTGTCGCCGAGCTGATCCGCCACCACGAGCTCGTCGCCGGCTACCGCCAGTCCGACCGGCTTGAGCCCGGTGTCGAAGACCAGGCCGGGCGTCAGGTGCTGGGGGCCCGCTACGCGCCACTGTTGGACCTGGGAGGTTCCGGACATCGTCACGTAGAGGTGCTCGCCACTCCGCTCGATCTGCTCCGGGAAGGCGCCCACCACCTGCATCAGCTCCGGGGCCACGTCCCCCTTGATGTCCCCGGCCATGGCCTCGAAGGTGTCGGAGGTGTACCGGGTGAAGTCCGGGTTCGAGACGTAGGCGGCGACCGAGTCGACCGAGGGGTCGAGGACCACGATGTCGTTGCTGATGTCGCGGAACTTCTCCTGGGCGGTCCCGTCCACGGCCTCGTAGGGCCCGAGCGGCTCCTGCTGTGCCAGCGGCAGCACACGGCCGGTGTCCGGATCGCGGAACATCGTGAACTCGGTCTCCGGGTGGTCCCGATCGGTGCTCTCGCGTCCGGGGTCGTGCTCCTTGGGGTGGCCCGAGCCCACGCCGAGGGTGGCGAAGACGAGCCAGTCATCGACGGCCGCGATGTCGTTGACAGGTGACCGGGTGAAGATGCGGCGAGTCTCCTCCAGCGTCGCGACGTCGATCACCGAGACGTCCAGCGTGCCGGTGTTGGCTACGTACAAGGTCCCGCCATCCGGCGACAGCGCCAGGTCCCGCGGCCCGTGGCCCACAGAGATTCCGGGACCCTCTGTGCCTGCGGCGATCCAGGCCCGCAGCCGCTGGAGGTCCGGGTCCTCCGGATCGTCGAAGACCACGCCCCCTGCGTGGTGGCGGCCGTCGGCGGCGTCGGCGGTGCCTCCGTCGGCAACAGACAGGCCGATGCGGATCAGCGAGCTCGCCTCTGGTTCGCCCGGGAACACGTGGACGATCGCGCTGCTCAGCGCCTCTTCCGCGTCCGGTCCGGCCACGAAGCCCCCTGCCCGGTATTGGTGGCAGCCCGAGGTGCCGCATCGAGCGCGCAGGATCGAGCGCAGGCCGGCCGAGGTGCGTCGGGCGGGGGTCTTGCCATCCGCCGAGGTGGGCTCTGTCGGGCCGAGGAAGGCCTCGCGGTCGAAACCGAGCGTCACGACGGATCCCGCCAGCGTTTCCCCGCGCTGGTCCAGCTCGACGACCAGGACCTGGTTGTGCCAGGAGTTCGTGACGAAGAGGCGCTCGCCGTCTATGCCGAACACCAGGTCTTCACAGTAGAAGGGGACCGGGATCTCGCTGGTGACCCGATCGGTGGCGGTGTCGATCACGGACATGAAGTTCGAGAACCGGTTCGTCACCACCAGCCAGCGGCCGCTCGGGTGGAGCGCCATCCCCTGGGGGGAGTGCCCCACCTCGATCCGGCCCCGCTCCACGTGGGAGCGGACATCGACCAGCACCAGCGACGAGCCCGGCCTGCTCTCCGTCCCCGAGAGCGTGACCCACGCCCAGGCACCATCGGCGCTGGCCACGACCCGCTGGGGCCGCGCTCGCGGGATGCGTTCCCCCGCGCCCGGATCGGGATTCGCGACGGGCTCCAGGGAATGGCGGGCCCAGGCATCGACAGGTCCGTCGGCCTCTGGCGGATCGACGCGGGCCTCACCCAGCAGGGAGACGCAGATCCCCACCACCAGCGCGGCCACGGACAGGCCCACGACGACGCGGTCGCCGGGCCAGAGCCGCGCGAAGTCGCCGCTCAAGGCCCCCCCGAGCCCCCGACATCGGCCTGGCTCAACAGGGCGATGAGCTTGGGGTCGCCTTGGGCCACGGCGTCGTGCACCGCTGCAGCCCGCAGGACGAATCTGCGAGAGGGCTTGGCTTCGTCGGACATGGGGGCCAAGCCTACTCTCGGCGGTGCGAGCGGGTCATGGGCGACAATGGGCCCATGCTTGCCTCACCGATCGCCTCCTCTGCCTTGTTCCTGCTGCTGCTCCCTCTGCTCGGAGCTGCCCGCGGCGAACCTGCCGCCGAGGTCGTCGAGGGGGTTGCGGGGGACGCCAAGGGAGGTGCCATCCTGATCACCGAGGACGGTCGCGTCTTGTACCTGGTGGGCCTGGACTCCTGGCCATCCTGGGCGCTGGGCCATCCCGTGACAGCGACCGGGACCGTCTCGGAGCAGGACTACCTGCCCAAGGCCACGCAGGACAAGGACGGCGCCTGGACCCAGGGCACCACCGGCGGCAAGGACACGGTCCTGCAGAGCACCGGCTGGTACATGCACGCGCCCCCAGCGCCCTGGAGCGTCAGCTACTCGGACGGCTCTGGCAACGCCTCGCGTCTCTGGGCCGACGAGGAAGGCGTGGGCTGGAGCTACGACCCGGTGCAGCCCGCCCAGAGCTCGAGCGGGACCTACTCCGGCGGAGAGCCAGCGGCAGGAAGCCTCGAGCCGGAGCAGGCTGGACAGCTCTGGAGCAGGATGGTGGAGCTGGAGGTCTCTCCGCAGCACCACGCCCCCCAGCGAGCGAAGGGGACGGGGGCTTTCTCCATCACGACGCCAGACGGCGAGCGCGGCTTCCTGGTGGTCTCGGACGCGGCCTCTGGCTTCGACGTGATGTTGAAGCAGCTCCGAGGGCTCTGAAGGTCAGCTCGGCCGCACGACGACCCCCACCCCCGAGGAGGCGTGGATGCGAGCCTCGAGGGGCTCTGGCAGTCGCACGTGGCGGACCCCCTCCGACTCCGCGACCACGGGCAGCGACTCGAGCCAGTCGAGGTCGATGCTGCCGTCGCCGGTGGCGAGGTCGATGGTGAAGTAGGCGACTCGGAGCGAGGTGATGTTGTGGAAGAAGTGCGTGCCCAGTGATGGGTCCACGCGGAAGCCGGGGGAGGCCAGCTCGACCATCACGCGGGCGGCCGAGATCTGGTGCCATGCGACCGGGATGCCGAGGTGGGGATCGGCGGTGCCCCACCGTCCGGGGGCGACGAGCAGGTAGGGCCGACCAGCTGCGGAGAGGCCGGCGTTCATGGAGTCGATCACGCGGGCCATAGCTCGAGTTCGAGGCACCTCGAAGCGCTGAGGGTGGACATAGATGACGTCCTGGATGTCGCTCACGACGCCGTGGCCCATTGCGCTCCCCCTCACCAGCGCCAGCTCGCCTTCTCGGATTCCCGCGGGCTCCGCCTCCTCTGGGAAGCGCTCGCGGACGAAGGGCCGGAGCTGGACGACGGCGAGCTCTGGCACTCCCCGGGCGCCCACCAGGTCCACGGCGAACTCGATCTCCACCGGAGTGCCGAAGCCGGCGGTGCCCATGTCCAACAGATCGCTGAGCAACGGAGCGAGCGGAAAGCCGTCGTAGCGCAGGATGCTGGAGAAGTTGACGAGACGGGTCCCGGGGACATGGATCGAGTCCACGACGCGGTCATCTGCGGCTACGTAGGTAGCGCCCACAGGCGCCAGGGTCCCGTCGGCTTCGGCCACCGACAGCGGGCAGCGCGTCAGGCCCGGCTCTGCAGCGAGGAAGGGGCTGGCCATGTCGAGAGCCAGGAACTCGCGCTGTGAGTACCTCAGCGCCGCGGCGGGCGAGGAGAGCTGGATCTCCAGAGCCGGGCGTCGGGGACAGAATCTGTATGCATTCTCCCCGTCCGCCACGACCTGACCCAGCCCGAGGGCGCTCACGGCGAGCCCGTCGTCGGGGTCCAGGCGCCCGATGGGGTAGAAGTTCCGCGACTGGGCGACCCCGGCGAAGTCCGGGTAGAAGCGATCTCCGTGACGCCGGCCCACGAGCCGCTGCACGATCACCCCCATCTTCTCCTCCTCCGAGCGCATGCCCGCTGCGCTCATGGAGCGCTGCGGACCGGTGAAGAAGGTGGAGGCGAAGACGATGCGGATCGCGCGGGACAGCTGCTCCAGTCGTTGTCGGGCGTCTGGGGCGTTGTTGGGGAGCAGGATCGTGCGATAGAGCCCGGCGAAGGGCTGGAACGGGGAGTCCTCGTAGAGACTGGAGGAGCGGACGGCCAGCGGGTACTGCACGTTGGCGAGGAGGGCCTCGAGGTCGTGGGCGAGGCCCGTCCCCAGCGGGTGGCGCAGGAAGAGGGCCGCGATGTCCTCGTCGGAGTCCATCTGGAGCGCCTGCTCCCGAAGACCGTGGCGGTCGCACCAGGCGTCGAACACATCAGTGCAGATCGCGGTCGCTCGGGGAACGAAGACCCGGACATCCGGGTAGCGCTCGGCGATACCCGCGCTCGCGAGCTGGGCCGAGGCGAAGGCGATCCCGCGGCCCTTGCCGCCCATGGAGCCGCTGCCGAGGCGGGTGAAGTCCACGCTGAGGTGATCCGCACCGCGCACGTAGTCCGCCACCTGGCCGCGCTGGCGGGCCTCCAGGAAGCGGCTGAAGATGTCGTGCAGCCACTGGCGGGCGCCCTCCGGATCGTCGAACTCGGCGTAGGTGCGGGCCCGGACCTTTCCGGCGAGATCGAAGAGCCCACGCGCCATCAGCCAGTTCGAGAAGTGGTTCCGCTCGGCGTGGTAGCGAAGCGAGCTCCCCGGGATGCTGTCGAGGATCTCGATCATCGCCCGCAGATCCTTCGCCTTGGTGACCATCTGGCCGTCTTCGCCCCGGAACACGAAGGCCCCGAAGCCGAGGTGGTCGAGCATGAACTGCCGCAACTCCTTGAGGAGCTCCGGCGAGTTCTTGTCGGCCCAGCCGACATCCAGCTGCTCTGCGGTGACGTCGAGCTCGTCTTCGGCCGACTGGAGCAGGACGGCGAGATCCGGCATCCGGTTGCGGACGCGCCGGACGAGACGGATGCCCGCGGTCGGATCGAGCTTGCCCTTTCGCGGGAACTGCAGGTCGCAGACGATCCCGAGCAGGTAGTTCTGGTAGCGGCGGAGCAGCTTGTCGGCCTCTTCATAGGTTCGCGCAAGCAGGATTCGCGGCCGAGCCCGCATGCGGTACATGCGGTCGGCCTCGTTCAGGCCTGCCGGCATCAGCGAGCGGGTCTGCTCCATCAGCTCGCGGTACATGATCGGCAGGTAGGAGGAGTAGAAGGCGGGGGAGTCCTCGACGAGGATCAGGACCCGTACGTTCCCCTTGCGCGTGTCACGGGCGACGTTCTCCAGGTCCTCGACCAGCTTGACCATGGCGAACAAGACCCCCGGGTCGCCGGTCCACTGGAAGACGTGATCGAAGGGGTCGCCGCGGTCCAGGTAGCTCCGGGCCGTGACCTGGTCGTGGCTGAGCATCACGACCGGGAGCTCCGGGAGCTTCCGCTTCAGCTCTCGGACGAAGCGCGTCGGGGTCAACTCGGCGCAGTTGGGAGTGGTCACGACGAGGTCGGGGCGCTTCTCTCGTGCGAGGCGCAGGGCGTGCCGGGCGGAGGTCACCTGGTGAAACCGCGGTGACGACGCGAGGTTGAGCCGGATGTACTCCGCGAACAGCCGCTCCCCGAAGCGGCCGTCTTCCTCCAGGACGAAGCAGTCGTAGGGGCTGGCGACGAGGAGGATGTCCTCGACCCGGTGGCGCATCAGCGACCGGTAGGCGCTGAAGCCAGTGGGCTCGGCCACGGCCTTAGACGACGCCCTGATCGAGCATCGCGCGCGCGACCTTCGTGAAGCCGGCGATGTTGGCGCCGTTCACCAGGTTGCCCGGCGTCCCGTACTCTGCCGCAGCGTCGGCGGTGGCGGTGTGGATGTCGCTCATGATCCGGCGCAGCCGGTCGTCCACCTCTTCGCGGGTCCAAGAGAGTCGCATCGAGTTCTGGCTCATCTCCAGGGCGGACACGGCCACTCCGCCGGCGTTGGCTGCCTTGCCAGGTCCGTAGGCGATGCCTGCCTCTACGAAGAGGTGGGCGGCCTCTGGGGTCGAGGGCATGTTCGCCCCCTCGGCGACGCAGGTGACGCCGTTGGCCACGAGGTTCTGGGCGTCCTTTCCGTTGATCTCGTTCTGGGTGGCGCAGGGCAGGGCGACATCCGCCGACATGTTCCACAGGGGGTTGTGGTCAGCGGTCGGGTCCGCGGCGACCCAGGTCGCGTTCGGGTAGTGATCGACGTAGGCGCGGATGCGCCCACGATCGACGTTCTTGATCTGCATGACCGTGGCGAGCTTCTCGCTGTCGATGCCCTCCTCGTCGATGATGAAGCCGCCGGAGTCGCTGAAGGAGATCGGTCGCCCACCCAGCTCGAGGGTCTTCTCTGCGGCGTACTGGGCGACGTTCCCGGAACCTGAGATGAGCACCCGGCGGCCGGCGAGCTGCTGGTCTCTCGCCCGCAGCATCTGCTCGACGAAGTAGACGCAGCCGTAGCCCGTGGCCTCTGGCCGGATGAGCGAGCCGCCCCAGCTGCGTCCCTTGCCGGTGAGCACGCCCTCGAAGCGGTTGACGAGGCGCTTGTAGCGGCCGAAGAGGTAGCCGACTTCGCGTCCGCCGACGCCGATGTCACCGGCTGGGACGTCCGTGTCCGCCCCGATGTGGCGGAAGAGCTCGTCCATGAAGGACTGGCAGAAGCGCATGACCTCTGCGTCGGAGCGGCCCTTCGGGTCGAAGTCGCTGCCGCCCTTGCCCCCGCCGATCGGCAGGGTCGTGAGTGCGTTCTTGAAGATCTGCTCGAAGCCCAGGAACTTCAGGATGGAGAGGTTCACCGACGGGTGAAAGCGCAGCCCACCCTTGTAGGGCCCGATGGCGCTGTTGAACTGGACACGGAAGCCCCGGTTGACCTGGACTTCGCCGTCGTCGGTCATCCACGGAACGCGGAACTGGAAGGCGCGCTCGGGTTCGACCATGCGCTCGAGGATCCGAGCCTTGCGCATCTCCGGGTGCCGGTCCAGGACCGGTTGGACCGACTCCACCACCTCCTGGACCGCCTGTGAGAACTCTGGCTGGTTGGGGTCCCGCCGCGCGACGGCGTCCATGAACTCTTCGACTGCAGGCATCGGGCTGTTCTCGAGTTGGAGGGGTCAGGATAATGCCTGCGGCGCCTCGAGCGATCGACACTGCGCTCGCCCGTGGGGGGCCTTTCGCGCATTTGGCGCCATCGACCTTCCCAACGGCGAGATCGGCCTGTTTGGCGACGGCGCGGTCCCCCGCCCTCCCCAACGAAGCGCCCGCTACGGAGCCTTCGAATCGAGCGCGGTGAGCACCATGAGCAGCTCGTCCCTGAACGAGGTCAAGGCACCCTCGTCGAAGCCCCCGTTGGGGGTCCCATGCTCAGTCGCTGAAAAACCCCTCTTCGAAGTGGTCCGTGAACCGCTCCAGCGCCACGTAGGCCCCGTAGCGCTGGAGCACGTGCATCATCGCCAGCCAGTCGGTGCCCTGCTCGGGGTAGTCCCGACCTGACGCCAGCAAGGAGAGCGCTGTCGACGGCTCCACCACCGGCAGTCTCCACCGGCGACGAGCGTTCGCCTCGGACTTGTCCCACACCACCTGTGCTGTGTCGAAGGCGAGGATCTGTTGCCAGCGCAGGGGCCCATGGGGGTCTCCGGAGTTGTAGACCAGCGAGGCGATCACGAACTGTTCGTCCAGGGGGCGGGTCTCCAGCGCGGCTTCGCCCGAGCGCCTCAGCTTCCGGGCCGCGATGTCCTTCTCCCAGGCCCACATCAGCGCCGTGCCCGCGATGGCCTCTGAAAGGTCCATGTCTCGGGCGAGGTAGGGCACCAGGCTCCCGTCCCGCCCTTGCAGACGCGGCTTCGCGACCCCGGGCGGGCCCCAGGTCACCAGCTCGCCCAGGCCGGTTCCCAGCGCCGAGTCGAGCGGAGCACGCGCTCCTCCTCGGCCGTGTCCAACTCGCCGTCGAGGTAGCCGAAGTAGCGCTTCGGCGTCACGCCGCTCGTCACGTAGGTCTGGAGCTTGAAGGCCTCGTAGTCGACGATGTCCCGCCGCACCCGCTCGGGGGTCAGAAGCTCCGAGGGGTAGCCCTCGAGTCGCCGCCTGACCTGGCGCTCGAGGACCTCGGAGATCACGACGACATCAGCCTCGAGAGCCCCTGCGACCTCGGCCGCGCGGGCCTCGATGCGGGTGGGAGCGGCGACAGCGAGGGACAGCGACAACAGCATGCTCAGTCGAACAAGCCGATGCGCTCCCAGGTTCCGGGAATCTGCGCGTCTTCGACGTGCAGGGCCAGTGCTTCGATGGAGGCTTCTCGCTGGGCCTTCATCGACGGTTATAGGCCCCGGTCCGTCTCCGCCGACAAAAGAGGTTCAGTGCAGCGCGTCGTCGTCACAGGCATCGGCCTGACCAGCTGCCTGGGGCAGGACCTCGCGACGGTGGCAGGGGCGCTGAGAGCGGGGGACTCTGGCATCGTGCGCGACCCGGAGCGCGTCGCCCTCGGATTCCGGAGTCCGCTGACCGGCCAGCTCACCGGCTTCGATCCCAAGGCGCTCCTGGGGCGCAAGGAGCGGCGCTCGATGAACGAGCCGGCGCTCTACGCGGGCTGCTCGGCGGTGAAGGCGCTCTCCGACGCGCGGCTCGACCGCTCGGAGGTGTCCGGCCCGATGGTCGGGGTGATCCTCGGGAACGACTCGCAGGTCGGGGACGCCAGCGCGGTGGTCGATCGGACTCGCGGAGATGGCGGGACCCGCAACCTGGGCTCCTCCGCCGTCGTCGACTGCATGAACTCCTCCCCCAGCATCAACCTGAGCGTCCTGCTCAAGAGCCAGGGCGCCTGCTGGACCCTGTCGGCAGCGTGTGCCTCCGGTGCCCACGCCATCGGCCAGGCCTGGGGCCTCATCGCCACCGGCCAGCAGGACGTCGTCGTCTGCGGCGGCGTGCAGGAGATCGGCTGGCGGGGCATGGCCGGCTTCGACGGGCTCGGGGCCTTCTCCACCCACGAGGGAGACCCTGGAGACGCTGTCCGGCCCTTCAGCCACGATCGGGACGGGCTCGTGCCGAGCGGTGGCGGGGCCGTGCTCATCCTCGAGAGCCTGGACCACGCCCGGGCTCGGGACGCCCGGGTCCGCGCAGAGGTGCTGTCCTACGCCTTCTCCAGCGATGGCCACCACGTGACCTCTCCCAGCGGAGCTGGCGCCGCCCGCTGCATCCGCAGCGCCATCGAGCGCGCGGGCTTGGGGCCCTCGGACATCGACTACCTCAACGCCCACGCCGCCGGGACCCGAGTCGGAGACGAGATCGAAGCCAGGGCCATCGTCGAGGTCTTCGGCGGCGCCTGCCCACCGGTGAGCTCCACGAAGTCGCTGACCGGTCACGAGTGCTGGATGGCCGGAGCGAGCGAGGTTGCCTACTCGCTGCTCATGGCAGAGGGCGGCTTCCTCGCCCCGAACCGCAACTTCAGCGGCGCCGACGAGGGGCTCGAGAGCCTGGACGTCGTCGCGGCCCCGCGGGATGTGTCCAGCCGCTACCTCCTCTCCAACAGCTTCGGCTTCGGCGGCACGAACGCTTGCCTCGTCCTCGACGCGGAGCCTGGCCTTGTCTGAGCTCCCGGCGGTCGAAGACTGCATTCCTCATCGCGGAAGGTGGCTGCTCATCGAGCGCCTCACCTCGCTGACCGAGACGACCGTCACCGCCGAGGGCTCCTTCACCGGGGAGCAGGTCGAGGGGCACTTCCCCGGCCAGCCGGTGGTCCCCGGCGTGATGTTGCTGGAGGCCCTCGCCCAGACCATGGCGTGCCTCCACGTGCAGCTCCAGGAGGCCGAGGGCACCCCCTTCCTCGCCGGCTTCGAGAAGGTGCGCTTCAAGGCCCCCGTGCTCCCGCCGGCCACCTGCACCTTCGAGATCAAGCTGACCGAGCAGCGCTTCGGCCTGACCCGCGCTTCGGGCGTGGTGAGGTGCCAGGGACGCAAGGTCTGCCAGGCCCGCCTCACCGGCGCGATCCTCCCAGATGCCCGCTGAGACCCCGACCGCCCTCGTCATCGGTGCGGGCATGGGAGGGCTCACCGCCGCCGTCCTGCTCGGAATGCACGGCTACCGCGTGACCGTGCACGAGCAGCACTTCCGCCCTGGCGGGCTGCTCCACCGCTTCTTTCGCGAGGGAGCCCCTTACGACACGGGCTTCCACTACTGCGGCGGCGTCGCCCGCGAGGACATCCTCGGACGCTGCCTGAGGCACCTCGGCGTCTTTGACGAGATCCGCTTCCACCCCATGGACCCAGAGGGCTTCGACCGCATCATCGTGCAGGACACCGAGTTCCGCGTGCCGGTCGGCTGGGAGCGGTACCGCGACCGCCTCGTCGATGCCTTCCCGCACGAGAAGGCAGGCCTCGACGCCCTCTTCCGCGACATGCTGCGCGCTATCGGCCAGTACGGTCTGTACGTCTTCAAGATCGACGTCGACGTCGGCGAGTTCCTGAAGTGGGAGGGCACCGCGCTGATCGAGAAGATCCGCGAGCACATCCGGGATCCGTTGCTCATCGCCGTGCTCTGCGGACAGGGCGTGCTCTACGGGGTCCGGCCTTGCGATGCCCCCTTCGGGCTCCACAGCGTCATCATCCACCACTTCGTCCGCGGCGCCCACCGGGTGACCGGCGGCGGGGATCGGCTCGCGAAGGTGATGGTGAACCGCATCGCAGAGCTCGGCGGCACGGTTCGCCTGCGCAGTCGGGTCCGAGAGATCATCGTCGAGGACAAGGTCGCCAAGGGGGTCCTGCTCGACAGCGGCGAGGTCCAGCGGGCCGACCTCGTCATCTCGAACATGCACCCCCGTGTGCTTTTGGACCACCTCCCCCAGGGTTCGGTCCGAAGGGCCTATCGGAACCGCGTCCTCGGCCAGCGGGTCGGCATCGCCCACCTCGGCGTCTACATGCAGATCGACGGTACCGCCGAGACGATCGGCAACGCCAACATCTACCGCCACTTCAGCCTGGATCCCGAGCGTAGCCACGACGCGATGACGGTGGATGGGCCCCTGCCCTTCTACTTCGCCACCGCGCCGAACGAGGCCTACGAAGCGGAGGAGCGCAGGCGTCACGACGTCGTGCTCATGCTGCTCGCCCTGACCTGGAAGGACGTCGCCCGCTGGCACGGCACCCGCACGGGCCAGCGCGGAGCGGACTACGACGCCTTCAAGGCCGCCCTCCAACAGCGCGCCGTCGACGCTCTCCTTGGAGACCACCCGAGCCTCGCAGGGCGCGTCCTGCGGGTCGAGTCCAGCACCGGGCTCACGACCCAGCACTACACGGCGACCCCGGAGGGAGCCATGTACGGGCACTACCACTCGGTCGATCAGATGGGCAAGTACCGACCGAGCCAGGTCATCCGCGTTCGGAATCTCGTGCAGGTCGGCCAGGGAGTGTTCACCCCCGGCGTGCTGGGCGCGACGCTCTCGGCCTATTACGGGTGCGGCTTCCACCTGGGTCTGGAGAACCTGCTCGCGGAGCTTGAAGCAGCATGAAGCGCGTCGTGGTCACAGGCATGGGTCTGCGCAGCCCGCTGGGCTCGCACCCCGATGAGCTCTTCGATCGGCTCCTGGCCGGTGAGAGCGCGGTGCGTGCCTTTCCGGAGTGGTCCGACATCGACGAGCTCAAGTCCCTGGTCGCTGGCTCCGTCAGCGGCTTCGACCCGAAGGAGCTCCCGCGTAAGCACCGCCGCACCATGGGCCGCGTGGCGATGTACGCCGTCGGCGCCGCGGTCGACGCGGTGGGGCAGGCTGGGCTGGACGAGGAGCTGCTCAAGGGCGGTCGCACCGGGGTCGTCGCGGGCAGCACGACCGGCAGCAACCACGCCGACGAGGCCTTCTGGCGGCACTTCATCTCCGTCCGCTCCTGCCGCGGCATCAAGGGCACCCTCTTCTTCCAGGTCATGGCCCACACCGTCGCCACCAACCTCGCGATGTACTTCGGTGTCACCGGAGAGACGGTCTCTACCAACGCCGCCTGCGCGAGCTCGACCCAGGCGATGGGCCACGCGCTGGACCGCATCCGCAGTGGGCGCGCCGACGTGGTCCTCGCCGGAGGCGCCGACGAGCTCCACGTCGCCGCGACCATGACCTTCGACAGCATGATGGGTGCCTCCCGGGGCTTCAACGACCGGCCCTCGGAGACACCGCGGCCCTTCGATCGGCGTCGCGACGGCATCGTGGTCAGCGAGGGCGGCGCGGTGCTGGTCCTGGAGGAGCGTGACCACGCCCTGGCCCGGGGTGCCACCGTCCTGGCCGAGGTCCTCGGCTACGGCGGGAGCTCCGACGCCGTGAACATGGCCGCCCCTGCGCCAGAGGGCATGAAGACCGCTATCGAGGTCGGCCTCCGAGACGCGGGCGTGGCGGCCGCGGACATCGACTATGTCTGCGCCCACGCCACCGGCACCATCATCGGAGACGCCGCGGAGGCAGAGGCGCTTCATCGTGTCTTCGGGGACGGCGTGCCCGTGTCCTCGCTCAAGGGGCACCTCGGCCACATGCTCGGCGCTTGCGGCGCCGTCGAGGCCATCGCCTCTATCGTCGCCATGCGGCGCGGCGTCGTGCCCCACACACGCAACCTCGAAGACCCGGACGTCGCCCCGATCCAGCTCCCTCGGGAGCCGCTGGAGCGGGTGGTCCGACGCGTCCTCTCCACGAACTTCGCCTTCGGTGGAGTCAACACCGCGCTGGTCCTGGGCCGGCCCGAGGAGTGAACATGGAGCTCGAAGGCAAGGTCGCCATCGTCACAGGGGGCGGTCGCGGCATCGGCAGGGCGATCGCCCTGGAGCTGGCGCGCGGTGGCGCCAAGGTGGTGGTGAACTACCGCCAGGACTCAGAGGCCGCCGCCGCGGTCGCCGCCGAGACCAAGGGCCTGGCCGTCTGCGCCGACGTCTCGACGACAGAGGGCTGCGAGGGCCTCGTCGCGGCCGCCGAGGAGCACTTCGGCCCCATCGACATCGTCATCAACAACGCGGGCATCACCCGCGACGGGCTGCTCATGCAGATGAGCGACGAAGACTGGGAGAGCGTGCTGGCGACCAACGCCGGGGGCTGCTTCCGCATGTGTCGCGCGGTCATGGGTGGCATGGTCCGCCGTCGGGCCGGCTGCATCGTGAACCTCACCAGCATCAGCGGAATCCGGGGAAACTCGGGGCAGGCGAACTACTCGGCCAGCAAGGCGGCCATCATCGGCATGACCCGCTCGATGGCCAAGGAGGTGGCCAAGCGCAAGATCCGCATCAACGCGGTCGCGCCTGGCTTCATCGAGACCGACATGACCAAGGTGCTGCCGGATCTGGTGATCGACGGCGCTCGGAGGGCGGTCCCGATGCGTCGCCTCGGTCAGCCTGAAGAGATCGCGCCCATCGTTCGTTTCCTGTGTGGACCCGGGGCCACCTACATCACGGGCCAGCTGTTCGTAGTGGACGGAGGAATGTCCTGCTGATAGTTCGGGTGGCCGCCCGAAAGCAGAGACAGGGGTACGATCGATGACCGCCGAACAGATCATCGCCAAGGTCGATGAGATCCTCGTCGAGGAGTTCGAACTGGACGAAGCGAGCGTCGTCCCGGGGGCCACCCTCCGAGAAGACCTCGACCTCGACAGCCTCGACGCCGTCGATCTCATCGTCGCGCTCGAGAAGGCCTTTGGCTTCCGCATCGACGAGCAGGTCGTCGTCGAGATGAAGACCGTCGGTGACATCCACGGCTACATCCGCGACCACTTCGGCAGCGACGCCCAGGTCGAGGCCGCCGCAAAGAAGGTCCAGGCCTCCGCCTAGACGTCGATCCAGGGATCGTGGAAGTTGAACCACTGGAGGGGCCAGCGCTCCGTCCACTGCTCCAGCTGCGCCGCGAACTCCGCCCCCCAACGCTGCAGGTCCTGCTGCCGGTCCTTGCGCGAGGTGAAGCGGTAGGTGCGGGGCTCTGTCGCGATGACCTTGTAGGTCCCGGCGCTCTCCTTGAAGCAGCCGAGGATGAACACGGGCGCCTTCGACAGCGCCGCGAGCAGGAAGGGCCCGGACGGGAGCTCGATGGTGCCGCCGAGGAAGGGCACCTCGACCATGCGGTCGTCCACCGTGCGGTCGGCCTTGATGGCCACGATCTCTCCGCGGCGCAGCGCCCGGACCACCTCCAGCGAGGCCATGTCGTTGCCCTCGTTCAGCGCGATGACACGCGGGGCGCTCTCTCCGAGCAGCTCCCTCATCAGGACCACGTAGGGGTCGCCTCCAGCCTGGTACGAGATGAGGTTGACCTGGCGTTGGACCGGCGAGGTAGCTCGCAGCGCCGCGGCGCCCAGGTCTGGGTTGCCGAGGTGGGCGCTCAGGATGATGGCTCCTCGCTCGGCCAGCAGCTCCTGGGCCGCCTCCGTGCTCTCTCGCTCGTAGCAGAAGGCCTGGGCGCCGTGGTGCATGGCGAGGAAGCGGTCGATGAGCGAGCAGGCGAAGACGTAGAAGGTCTGCCAGCACTTCGACTGCAGCTCGAGCGCCCCGGCCTCGGGGAAGCGCCGCCGCAGGTAGGCCACGCAGCCCCGGCGATGGTCGCTGCCCATGAGGTAGTAGAAGCTCGCCAGGATCACCATGCCTGCGTAGGCCGGCCAGCGCCCGGTGAGGGCGACGAGGCTGGAGAAGAAGCGCCAGCCCCAGAGCCGCCCGCGGTGGCCACCCTGCCAGGTGCCGCCGGGCTCCGGCACGCGGTTGACCCAGCGCGGCGGCCAGAGCATGCGTCCCAGGACCAGCCGCGTGTTGAGCAGGCTGATGCGGAGGTTGTCCCAGAAGGGGCGGAAGCTCGAGACGCGCTCCTCCTCCGGCGGGTAGAAGACCCGGCAGCTCACGTCGCGAACGGCGATACCAGCCCAGAGGGCACGGGTCAGGACCTCGACCTCCCACTCGTAGCGTCCCTTGGGCAGGGCGAGGCTGAGCACCGGCTCGACCGGGTAGACGCGGTAGCCCGTCTGGCTGTCCCCGACGTGGTGGCCGGTCTCGACCCAGATCCAGAAGTTCGAGAACTTGCGCCCGAACTGCGAGGAGCCAGGCGCCGTCGACATGTCCCGCACGCCCAGGTGGATCGCCCAGGGGTCCTTGCGCATCGCCTCGAGGAACAGCGGCAGGTCCTCTGGGAGGTGCTGGCCGTCGGCGTCGACCGCGATGAGATGGGAGAACCCCCTGGCGGCCGCATGCCGGAGGGCCGTGGTGAGCGCCGCGCCCTTGCCGAGGTTCTCTTCGTGGGTCAGCACCTCGACGAGCTCCGCGGCTGCTCTTCCTGTGCCGTCGGCGCTCCCGTCGTCGACCACCACGACGTCTGGCACGTACTCGAGGCAGCGACGGGCGACCTCGGCGATGGTCCCCACGTTGTCCTTGCTCGGGATGACGACGAGGGGCTTCACCGTGTCTTCCACCAGGCGTAGAGGCACCACGCCGCGTTGAGGCAGAGCACGGCGAGCAGGCGATGGCCTCCGCCCAGCTGTCCCCGGCCGAAGTAGATCGCGAGGATCCCGGCGCTCAGGGCGGCGACGACGTAGAGGCTAGTGCGCAACGATGGCCTCGCTCAGGACGGTGAGCGTGTAACGGCGGCGGGGGTCTTCGAGCACGGCCTCGCCGTCGGTCACGACCACGGTCGCGGGGCCACCCTGTCCCCGGTAGCGGCGCTCGATGCCCTCTTCGGTGAGGCGCTGCCTGACCATTCCGCCCTCCACCTCGCAGCGCTGGGGGCATGACCAGCGGTAGACCAGGTGCATGTCGCGGGAGAAGGGGATGAGCTCCAGGGTCTCCGCCCAGCCCTCGTCCGGCGCGCTGACCTCGTCGCCCTCTACCGTGAAGAGCGCCACACCAGCAGGGGTGAGCGCCTGGAGCACGAAGACCTCGTCGAGGCTCACCACCGCCACGCCGGCGAGGGTGCCGAAGGGGCTCTCCAGCTTGAACTGCTGCACCGCCTCGACCGGCGGTCCGAGCTCGATCGGGGTCTTCACGCAGGCCAGGAGGATCAGCGGCATCGCTTCAGCTCCTCGACCCGCCGGGCCTGTTCGGCGTACTCCGCGGGGGCCACTCGATCGAGCAGCTCGATCGCCTCGTCGTCGCACTGACCGTCCTCGATGAGGGCCTCTGCGAGGGCCACCAGCGCCTGGGGGTGGTCTGGCATCAACAGCAGCGCTCGACGAGCAGCCTCGACGCCCTCTTCCTCTGCCAGGATGCGCCGGCCGCGGTGGATGTCGATGGTGCGCCGCACGTCCAGGGCCTCGACGACCTCGACGGGCTCGATGTCTCCAGAGAGCCCCGCGTCGAGGTCGTAGGCCACGTAGCCCCCGGCGGTGTTCGGGTAGCGGCTGACCCAGATCGTCCCGGAGGTCGCGTCCATCACGACCGAGTGGGTGGCGATGTCGGCGTTGAGCGCCCAGCGATGACCGGCCGGCAGCTGGCGCCCGCCGGCCCCCTCCCGGTCCCGCAGGATCGCGACGGCGACCTCCATGTCGATCGAACCGCGGTGCTCGTCGAGGAGCTCGTCCATGCGGGCTTGCCGGTGGGCGGTCGTGCTCTCCTCGAGTCTCCAGCGCGTCTGCTCGTCCCCGGCGAAACTCTCGCTGCGGAAGTGGTTGGCTACGCTGAGATCGGTCGTGATCGGGACACGCTCCAGCCGCGAGGAGCTGACCTCGAACAGCGCCGCCTCTCCGACCTTGCCGTCGATGACCATCACGTTCTCGGAGACGAAGCCCCGGCGGGCGGCGAGGATGGCCTCGACCTCGTCCAGGCTGGAGGCGGACTCGAGCACCTCCCGCATCACCATCGTCATCGGCGTGGAGGCGACGGGCGGATCGTCGCTCCCGGAGGCGTTGATGGCCACGGCGATGCGCTCGCTGTTCATTCCGGTCACGACACCGACGAAGCCGATGAACGTGACGCTCGCGAAGGCGTAGCCCGTCTCCGGGACCACGAAGCTGACGACCTTGTCCAGATCGAAGACGGTGCCGCCGTCGAAGTCGAAGTTGCGGCCGACGATCCAGTGACCCTCGGCGGTGGCCTCCGAACCTGCAACGAAGCCCGTGCAGCCGACGACGAAGGGCGTGTCCAGGTAGGCCTGACCGAAGTCGTGGAGCGCGTGGTAGTAGACCTTGCGCGTGTAGGCGGGGCCGAGCAACGCGAAGAGGTCGTCGCCCACGTCGACGCCGCCTGCGATCTCCTCGAGGTGGTGGGGGAGGAGGAAGCGGTCCAGCCGCGGCGCCCACAGCCCGGTTCCGCGCAGCAGGACGTAGCGACCGATGGGGCTCGGCACGCTCTTGTGGAAGGCCTCCAGGGTCTGGTCCTCCAGCCGCTTGCGCAGGTCCGGGCTCATGAGCGCCGAGGCGTAGCCGCGCTCGTGTGCGGAGCCGCGCGTGTACTGGGTCCAGATGCCCTCGCGGCTGAGCAGGCGGTGGGGACCGAAGCGTCGGTCCCCCGGGCTCGGCTCCTCGAGCTCGTGGGCTGGAGGCTCCTGCGACGGTGGCGGAGTCAGGTACCAGAGCTGCTGTGCGATCAGATCGAGGTTCACCGCGATCACGATGGCGATGGCGATTCGGTGGCCCCAGCGAGAGGCGCGCTCGGAGACCAGGGGCTCGCCGGCTGCGAGGGCAGGCGTCAACGACAGGGCCGTGGTGAGGGCACCAGCGATGCCGACGAGGACAGCCAGGCCCACACCGAAGAGCGCCGGGCTGCGGGTGATGACCAGGATGCCGAAACCGACCGCGGTGGTGGCTGCGGACATGAGCACCGCGTAGCCCGTGTGACCCCGATCCCGGGACCCGACCATGAAGACCCCGTAGTCGAGGCCCAGGCCGAGGATGAGGATCATCCCGCAGGCGCTCACGGCGTTCCAGGGCGTGCCGGAGAGCGCCATGGCGCCCATCGCCCAGGCGGCTGCGACCAGGCAGGGTGTCATCGCGGCGAGGACGCGCCGGGGGTCCCTGTAGACGAGGGCGAGGACCAGCGCCACGCCGGCCAGCGCCAGGGCTCCAAGCCGGGTGAGCTCTTGTACGATGTCCTCGACCCCTTGGGTCGCGAAGCGGCCGGGCATCACGAAGCTGGCGTCGGGCCAGGTCGCTCGCACGGTGGCCTCGACCGCCTCTGTCAGCGAGTCGTCCGCCAGGACCAGGCCCAGCATCACGGTGTCCGCGTCGAGGTGCTGGCCGAGGCGCTCGACGGGGGTGCCGAGCCAGGTGTCGCCTGGCAGATCGGTCGGTCCGGAGGCCAGCTCTGCGGCGAGCCCCTCGAAGAGCTCCGGGGTGAAGCCGACCTCGTCAGCGGCGCCGTCGATGCGCTCTTGGAGCTCCTCGACCGAGGGGAGGGCGGCGTGTCGCTCCTCGCGGGTCTCGGGACCGGGCAGCAGCGCGGCCGGACCGACCACGTCGACTCCGGCGAGGCTCTCCAGGGCGGCGGTCACGGCGACGGCGGCGTCGCGGGCCTCGCCCTCGCTCTGGCCGGTCAACGCCACCATGCCGCCGGTGCCGAAGCCCCCGTAGCGGGCTGACAGCTCGGCCTGGAGGGCCTTCGTCTCGGGCTTGGCGGGGCTCAGGTCGCGAGGATCTCCGTTGAAGGTAGAGCCAGAGGACAGCACCACCGCGAGCACGACGCTGCCCAGCACCGCGAGGCGGGCGCCTTTTCCCGCGCGTCCGAGCGCGAGCTTCGGCAGGGGCCGGCTGCCGAAGAGCGCGTAGGCCACCGGGCCCAGCAGGAAGGTGCCGGCCAGCGCACCCCCAGCGGCGGCGACGCCCATGGCGCCGAGGTCGTGGACGACCGGGTAGCGCGAGAGCATCAGCACGCCGCAGGCGCCCATGGTCGAGCCTGCGCTGAGCAAGAGCGCTGGTGTGATCTCCTTCAGCGCCGCCTGGCCGGCCGCGAGACGCCCGCCGATGCCCTGGGATGGAGGCTGCGCGGCGGCGGCGACGTAGAGGTGGACCCAGTAGTCGACGGCCAGGCCCAACAGGGCCGCGGCGAAGCCCATGCTGATGCCGTGGATAGGCGACAGCAGGGCGGCGACGGCCCCGGCTGCCGCGGCCGCGGTGGCGGTGGAGGCCAGGGAGCCCAGCACCGGTCGCACGCTCCGGAAGCCGATGGCGAAGAGCAGCACCAGGAGGACCGACCCGAGCATCACCGCCCGCTTCACGTCCTCCTGGATCAGGGCGCTGGCTTCGTAGGCCATGCGATGCCCGCCGAGGTAGCGAGCTGGCAGCGGGCTGTCCTCGATGGCCTCGTGGAGCGCGAGCATCAGCGGGTGGTCGGGGCCCATGCCCAGAGACGGCACCGTGGGCTGGGCGATGATCAGCGCCCGCTCGCCGGCGCGGTCCATGAAGTGACCGGCCTCGATCTTCATCGCGAAGGGTCCGGAGGCCGCGCGGACGTGCTCGAGTGCCAGTCCGGCCAGGTCCAACGGGTCCTGACGGATGGCTCCCTCGAACATCGAGCCTCCAGGCCCGTAGAGCCGAGCGAGCTGGCGTCGCATGACCTGCCGCAGGCCCTCCTCGGAGAGGCGGTCGTGGAGGTCTTCTTCGGGGATCAGGGAGACGGCGTGTGGCAGGGCGGCCCCCTGCAGGGCGATGCCGTCATCGACCTCGACCCGGTAGCGCACCGGCCCGAACATCGGCTCCTCGCGCAGCCTCTCGCCGAGGTCGTCAGTGGCCTCCAGGAGCTCCGACCTGCTCACCTGGCTGCCGTCCACCTCGATGAGCAGCGTGTCGGCGACCCTGAAGCGTTCGAGGGCCTCGATCGCCTCCGGGAGATCCCCCTCGGCAGGCAGGAGCCGCGACAGGTCGTTGGTCAGCTCGACCTGGCGCGCGAACACGGAGAGCACGGCCAGGAGCACGAGCCCGAGGGCTGTACGCCATCTCATCACGGCAGAACGAAGGCCCCCTCCGGCAGCGCGGCGTCGAGCTTCACGTTCTCGAAGGCGATGCGGACGGTGTCACCGTCAGGCTCGGTGATCACCACCTCCGAGATCTGAGGGGTGGTGTCGATGTGGAGCTCGAGGGTGGAGATGATCGAGCGGAGCCGCTCGTCTTTCGGCTCGAGCAGCGCCGTCGTCGGTGGTCCGGGCGTCCAGGTCAGGGTGTAGTCCTGCTGCACCTGGTCGAGATCGCCGCCGAGCCAGACCATCATGCTGGTGACCAGCGAGGCCACCTCCGCGTTGGTCCCGAGATCGATCTCCTCGCGGACGCCGAGATCGGGGTAGCTCATGCCGACCTTCGTACCGTCCACGACGAAAGTCGACGACAACGGCGCCGTCGTCGTCCATGCCATCTTCTGCGGCCGGGAGAAGACGAGGCGGCCCTTGGTCTCCAGCGGCTCCTTCAACAGGCTGCTGGTGCGGATCTGCGTGAAGTCGGCCTGGAGCGTCCCCGGGCGATTGAGGGCATCCCAGGTTGTGACCGCGTCTGCGGGGAGTTCCGCTGCGAGGCCAAGGGCCAGAACGCTCAGCAACATGGGCGCCTCCTAACGTGTCTGCTTTCGGGACACGGCAGCCGAAACGTGTAATCCTGGCGGCGCGCGCGCTCATCTTCGAGCCTGGCGCAACTCCCCTGAGAAAGTTGAGAGGCACATCGTGAGCGCCAAGCTCTTCGTCGGCGGGCTGGCTTGGGCCACCGACGATCGCGGGCTTGCCGATGCCTTCGCCGAGTATGGCGAGGTGCGTGAGGCCGTCGTGATCAAGGACCGTGACACCGGCCGCAGCCGCGGCTTCGGGTTCGTCACATATGAAGACCAGGACTCCGCAGCCGCAGCCATCAAGGCGATGGACGGCCAGGAGCTCGACGGCCGGCGCATTCGCGTCAACGCGGCCGAAGAACGTCGCGGCGGTGGTGGCCGCGGCGGCGGCGGCGGCGGTCGCGGCGGTGGCGGCGGTGGTCGCGGCGGCTACGGCGGCGGCGGCGGTGGTCGCGGTGGCGGCGGTCGTCCCGGCGGCGGTGGTGGCGGCGGTTGAACGGCAGCGTGTTCATGTGCTCGGCAAAGTCGTGCAAGTAGGGTGTG